>SESB01000557.1_pt1 | contig 26616 bp, 24 predicted proteins | sample 3171441 | NCBI WGS metagenome assembly SESB01 (sample SAMN06051867, study PRJNA518727) | freshwater metagenome | biome: subpolar coniferous forest; feature: holomictic lake; material: water; isolation source: holomictic Lake 227, 6 m depth | place: Canada: near Kenora, Ontario | collected... | reverse complement strand
GATTTGGGTCAGCAAAAATCTTTACTGTATCAATTCAAATCCATAGGGATTGGTATTTAGGGTGCCCTTCTTAGGTAACTAAGAAGGGTTTTTTATTGCCGATCGTTTCTGAGTAAAGGCGCAACGATCAAGGCTTATTTCGTTCACCATTATTCGATTAACGCTTGATGGCAATTAAGATCAAACCAGACGCGACAAGCAAAATACCTAGCCAGTCTTTCATGATGGGTTTCTCACCCAAAAATATAAAAGCAAGAATAGCAACCATCACAATACTGAATTTGTCGATCACCAATACTTTTGATGCATCGCCTATTTGCAGGGCGCGGTAAAAACAAAGCCAAGATGCGCCAGTAGCGATGCCGGATAAGCTTAAAAAAAGCCATGTGTTTCTACTGATACTAAAAGGATTAGCCCATTTGCCAGAGAACTGGATAAACAGGGCAAGTAAGAGAAAGACGATTGCAGTGCGGATTAAAGTGGCTAGATCAGAGTCAATAGACTGAATGCCTATTTTTGCAAAAATAGTGGTCAGTGCCGCGAAAATGGCTGATAAAAATGCCCAAAACATCCATGAACTCATCATGCGATCTTTTCCTTCAAGATTATTTTGTTGCTTCAGTGACTAATCGTCCTAACCTATCAAAATATTTTTCTGTTTGTTTGGTGGATGAAACATATTTGACTCGATTATCGACTTCATCAATCACAAGCGCAATATAGCCTTTTAGACGTAAAGTTTTTAAATATCTGAACACAGTAGAAGTCGAGATCTCATCCGTCATGTTCATCGTTTCTACCACAGTGATTGATTTTTTATTTAACCAATTGCAGCTTAATAAATTTAATATTCTTTGTTCAATCGGCTCTAATCTTGGAAACTCTGACAAGGCTTCTGAGGCGATCGAAAGGTGAATGAATTTTTGATAGACGTTCTTAAAATTTGACATGAAACATAACTCCATTAAATTAACACTATTTGAATAAGTCTTTAATTTATTGTTATTTTTTATATTAATTATGACTAGCTTATGCTACAACTAATTCAATTATCTTTTGTATCAATTTGTAATTGCCCTGACATTAGCTTGTAGCGTTATGAAGGATGTCCATATATCCTGCTATTAGATGCGTTTTGTCTTAAACTTAAGTATATTAATTAAGGAAAAATGATGGATTGGGCTTATATCGTTAAGATTGGCATTGCGCTCTTTGCCATTGTGAACCCGATTGGTAGTGTGCCGATATTTATCAGTGCAACGAATGGGTGGAGTCAGCAGCAAAAAGCAAGAACGGCAAATGTGGTCGCATTGACTGTGTTTCTTGTTCTGGTGATTTCCGCGCTCTTTGGGGATCGTATCTTAAGTTTTTTTAGTATCACCATCCCTTCATTCCAGGTGGGTGGCGGTATTTTGATTTTATTAATTTCGATCAATATGCTCCATGCAAAACAGAGCCACTCTAACCAAACGCCAGAAGAAGCAAAAACGATGGAAGAGCAAGATGTCATTGCCATCGTGCCACTTAGTATTCCATTGCTGGCTGGGCCCGGCTCGATTAGTAGTATGATTATTGCTGCTCAGCAGCATGAGTCCTTCTTGGGGCATGTCTCATTAATCATCCCCATCTCTGTGGTGACCTTGCTGGTCTGGTTAACCTTAAAGCTTTCAGGTTATATTGCAGGAAAATTAGGAAGAATCGGTATTAATATCGTGACGCGCTTGATGGGTTTAATTCTTGCTGCGATGGCGGTTGAGTTTATTGCGCATGGCGTGACTGGTTTATTTCCAGCGCTAGCGGCTTAAAAAAGTTCAGATTAAGGGGTTTTTAAAGATGAGAAATGTATTAGTGCTGTTTTTACTATTAGCATTAGTGGGTTGTAATACCGTCACTGGGGCAGGTAAGGATTTAGAAAAAGCATCACAATGGACCAAGGACAAAATGTCGAAGTAGTGCGCTTTTATTAGAGCAATAAAGTGACCTTAACCATGTTAATGTCCTCTTCACCCATTTGAATTTTGAAGCCTAAGCCTTGCATTAACTTCAGCATGTTGTGATTGGAATTTAAGACCTCACCCTCAATGCGCTTTAATTTCTTTGATTTTGCTATTTCAATCAGAGAACGCATGAGTTTTGTTCCCAACCCCTTACCCGTCATTTTGTCAGCCAATACGATTGCAAACTCACAGGACTCTCCATCAGGGTTGGTCGTGAATCGTGCGATGCCTAACTCGGATGCGTTTTCTGGTTCAGTTAACGCAATGATGGCTACTTCTTTACTGTAATCGATTTGCGTAAATCGGACTAACATGGCTTCAGTGAGCTCATGCAAGCTGTTCATGAATCTAAAATAGCGTGATTCTTCAGAAAGCTCTCTGACGAATTGCTGCACTAACTCAGCATCTTCAGGACGAATTGGACGAATCGTCATTGCGGTGCCATCACTTAAAATGCAATGCGAGATGAGGTGGGTTGGATATGGATGAATTGCCATATGACTGTAGGTTTGATTGCTAAATTCCCGAGGGGAAACAATGACACGAGCATCCACGGCAATGGCGCCATTTTCATCGACGATGAGTGGGTTGATGTCCATTTCTTTCAAAGCGGGTAGTTCGCAAACCATTTCAGAAACGCGGAGTAAGACCTCCTCTAGTGCTGCCATATTAATAGCGGGCTTATCACGGAATTTTCCAAGCATGGCAGCAATATGCGTATTTTCAATTAAGTCTTTGACGAGGAAGTGATTGAGTGGGGGGAGGGTAATGGTTCTGTCATTCATCACTTCAACGGCGACCCCACCAGAACCAAAGGTGATGACTGGCCCAAAGATCGGGTCCGTAGTGACGCCTATCATCAGCTCACGCCCATTCGGTTTTACGCTCATGGGTTCTATAGCAACACCGTCAATAACGGCTTCTGGTTTTTGAAGATGAACGGTCGTATTAATTTTTTGAAAAGCGGCGAGCACTTCTTGCGCGTTTGCGATGTTAAGGATGACGCCACCAATATCACTTTTATGCGTAATGTCCTTTGAATTAACCTTCATGACGATTGGAAAACCCAATTGTTCGGCAATTAATACCGCTTCGTTTTTGCTCCTAGCAATCATGGTTTTTGCGATAGGAATATGAAATGCCGCCAGCAAAGCCTTGGATTCCATCTCGCTTAAGATGCTGCGATGTTCCTCTAATGCTTTGTTAATGATGATGTTGGCGTTTTCAATGTTTGGTTCAATATGGCTCGAGAGGGGGCCTGGCATTTGCATAAGTAGGCGCTGATTTCGATAATAATCAGAAAGGTGGGCAAAGACCTCAACAGCAGGCTCGGGTGTTCTAAAGAATGGCTTTTTAGCTTGTGCGAAGGTTTTTCTAGCCTCGGCCACTTGCGATTCGCCCATCCAGCAAGCGAGTAATGGTTTGCGACTTTTTTCTGATAGCTGAATCACTTCTAAGGCAGATTCCATAGGCTTTGTCATCGCCTGGGGTGTTAGTATCACGAGCACGCCATCCACATTGTCATCTTCTAAACAAGCCTTTACTGAATGATGGTAACGATCATCTAATGCGTCCCCAATGATATCGACTGGATTTGAATGCGACCAGTTGGAGGGGAGATGCGCATTGAGATATTGAATGGTCTCTTCGGATAGTGAGGCAATATTAAGCCCTAGATCAGCTGCGCGATCCGCCGCCATGACACCAGGCCCACCGCCATTGGTCACAATAGCCAACCGATTCCCAGTTGGATGAAATCCACAAGAAAGCGCTTTGGCGGCCGTAAATAATTGATTGATACTTTGTACACGAACAACCCCGGCGCGCTTCACTGCGGCATCGAAAACATCATCAGAGCCAACTAATGAGGCAGTGTGTGACATGGCCGCTTTGGATCCTGCTGCATGCCTGCCAACTTTAACTAAAATAATGGGCTTTATTCTAGCGGCGGAACGCAGCGCGCTCATAAAGGTTCTCGCGTTACGGATGCCTTCAATGTAAAGCAGGATGCTTTGGGTTTCGTAATCTGAAACTAAGTAATCGAGAATTTCACCAAAATCTACATCCGTCGAGGATCCCATGGATACCACGCTAGAAAAGCCGACATCATTGGTCTGCGCCCAGTCTAAAATGGCGGTGCAAAGTGCGCCTGATTGAGAAATAAAGGCAATATTGCCTTTATTGGTACTCCCCTTATTAAAAGTGGCATTTAGTCCAATGGACGGTCGCATGATCCCTAAGCAATTTGGACCAATTAAACGAATGTTGTAGCGCTTGGCAATTTCTAACAGCTTTTGTTCTAAAGCGGCACCAGCCTCGCCCGTTTCACTAAATCCTGCCGTGATGATAATGGCAGCTTTGACACCATGCATGCCACAACTTTCGATGATATCAGGCACTGTATGTGGAGGGGTTGCGATGACCGCTAACTCAACGGGCTCAAGAACCTCAGTGATCGTTTTATAGGCCTTTATTCCTTGTATTTCAGCTTCTTTAAGGTTGATGGGGAAGAGGGCGCCATCAAATTGACTGGAGAGTAGATTTTGAAAAACAATATGACCGATGGAGTCTATGCGGTTGCTTGCCCCAAAAACAGCCACGGAATTTGGTGAAAACAGGGTATTGAGATAGTGCTTATTCATTTTGTTCACAATTCTGACATGTTATGATGTTTTTGATTATTTTATTGCTGTAAATACTCATGCAGACCGCTTATATTACTCATCCAATGTGCCTCAAACATGACAATGGCCCTGATCATCCAGAGTCGCCAGCTAGATTGCACGCCATTGAAGACCAGTTAATTGCATCTCGGATCTTCGACTATCTTGCTCCCTATGCGGCCCAGCAAGCCACTATGGACCAATTATTAATGGTGCATGATGCTGATTACATCCATGAGATCGCCCAAAAAATTCCCAGTGGAGGTTTAGTTCACTTAGATAACGATCTAACGCTCAACCCATACTCCCTGGAAGCTGCCCTTTATGCTGCTGGTTCTGTGGTACAGGGGATCGACTTAGTCATGGCCGGCACTGTCGCGAATGCTTTTTGTAATATACGCCCACCAGGACACCATGCAGAACGAAATCGTGGCATGGGCTTCTCCTTATTCAATAATGTCGCGGTTGGTGCAGCCTATGCCCTTGAAAGATATAAACTAACACGTATTGCCATCCTTGATTTTGATGTACATCATGGAAATGGCACAGACGATATCTTTCATGAGGATAGCCGGGTTCTGTTTTGCTCCTCTTTTCAGCATCCGCTTTATCCTTATTGCGGCCTAGAAAGTGCTAATGAACATATTATTAATGTCCCCTTGGCGGCAGGATGCAGTGGCGATGACTTCAGAGAGGCGGTTGCTCAGCACTGGTTACCAGCCTTGCACGACTTTAAGCCGCAATTAATCTTAATTTCTGCTGGCTTTGACGCGCATCGGGAAGATGATATGGCGAGACTAGGGTTAAAAGAATCTGATTATGCCTGGGTCACCCAGTTAGCCAAAGATGTTGCCACTCAGTATGCAGAAGGGCGAATCGTTTCAGTGCTAGAAGGTGGTTACGCGCTTAGTGCCTTGGGTCGCAGCGCATTAGCACACATTAAAGTGCTAAGTGGACTGTAATTTAAAATATCGTAAGAAAGGTGCTTGATGAAAAACAATGATTCAGCCGTTTTTAGTTCGGTTATGCAATTTATTAATGGATACGCCAGTAAGGATCTAGAAGCTTGTATGCGCGTTATCTCAACAAGCGCTCCTGTGATGTTTTTTGGAACTAATTTAGATGAGGTATTGCGAGATAGGGAATCCATTGAAACTGCTTTAATTCGGGATTTTGAAAGTATTTCGGATATTCACTTTGGTGAGTATCAGCAGCTATTTACTCATGCTGACAATTCGCTTGCCAGCCTAATGATTGAGTTGCCTATCTCATTCAAAGTGGCAAAAGAGTCTCAGCAATGTATTTTTAGATATGCTTTTTGTTTGAAAAAAGAAGGATCTGATGCATGGCAAATTTATGCAGTCATGCTTAGTGTTCCTTTCTCTTCAGAAACGATTAGTTTTGATAATAAATAATACATTGGTTAGCACTTTTCATGAAGCTGGATTTAAGAACTTCAAAATTTTAGCCCAGCATACCTGGCATTATGGCTACTCTATTTTCTAGAGAATAAAGCGCGACCAATAATCAATTAGCCACGCTTCCTTAGTTTTTATTTCTTTACGATAGCAGCGATACCGCCGGTGTAGTAAGGGCTTGAGAAGAGCACCTTTTTTGATCGATCGGCGGTTATTGTAATGCAAGCCCCAATCATATCGACCTTGCCAGCAGCTAAAGCTGGGATCATCGACCCAAACTCCATGTTCACTATTTCTAGTTTTTTGTTTAACTTCTTAGCAACGAGCGATGCAATCTCAATATCAATGCCAACTACTTTTTGAGACTCATCGACAAAAGAGAATGGTTCGGTGATGGCTGAGGTTCCAAATCTTAGGACACCGTCATTGCCTGTTTCAATGGCAGGCATTGGTTTTGGCCCCCCTGATTCTGGAAGCCAGCGTTTTATCATGAGGTCATAATTACCATTGCCTTTAAGTTCTTGCACGACAGTGTCAATTGCATTTTTAAGATTGGTATCTTCTAGACGCACTGCAAATCCGTAGTCATCATGCGTGAGCATATCTGGAAGAACAATTAAGCCAGGATTCTTTGCAGCGATATTTCTTAATATTGGTTCATCGTAGGCTGCAGCATCAACCTTGCCTTGTTTAACGGCGATGGCTGAATCGAGGACTGAATTGAAATATTGAAATTTAGCATCTGCGAATTTTGAGAGAACAAGCTGATCTGCCATGCTCCCTGTTGGAACGCCAAATTCTTTACCACTTAATTGATTTAACTCTGTGATTTTTTCTCGTGATGGTTGTTTGTCACAACCTGACAACAGTAACCCTATGAGAGAAAAAGTTAAAATTAATTGAAGTATGTGTGAAGGTTTGATCATTTATATACTCTTTTATTTTAAGTTAATGATAAATTAATGGATTAGCGGGACTTGACTAATGATTAACTCCCAAGCTTCTTGAATGGCAGCCGATAATGAACGACTGATTTCTTCAAGATTAGCAATTTGATCAATCCGGCTTTGCAATCTTGCTAGTTCTGAAACTGAAAGTAATCGACTCATAATGCCAGTCGCACTTAGCAATCCTACTAGCAAGGCATCGTTGGGATTGGGAATTTCGTCACTATTTAAAAGATGCATAATTCTAGCCCTTACTTCACGTTCTTCAATGCCGCTCGTAGCTGGGTAGGCACGCGTTTTCAGTACCCAAAATAAACGCTTCTCAACTAATTGAAGTACACCTTTTGTAACTAAACTTTCTATGATTTGGTCACTAAAGTCATCGCCTTTTCTTGCAAATCGATTTAACCAGTCAGAGGTGCTTAATGAGTTTTTTTCAGTCGTAATCTCAGTTAATGCCTCATCTAAAATAGTGTTACCAGTTGGATCAGCAGAAACCACGAATAATTTTTCAGCATCACTATCTAGTTTTCCTTTAAGAGATAACTCCATAATTAATGATGCTGCAATAGCAATTTCAAATGCGAATGGCTTAATTGAATCCAAAAGCCTACCGGATTCGTCATCAAGCGTGATGAGTAAAAGTTCTTCTGCCAGGCTAAGTTGGTTAGTTGATGTCATTTTTAGCCGCCTTATTCTTCGATCTCAATAATCTTGTCAAATCCGCTCATGAGCAGAAGGTCTAAAATTTCTGAATTTGGTTTCGAGAGGATGAGTTTTTTGTTTTGTTCTTTAAGGGCTTTAGCTGTTTTTAACAACACTCTAAGACCCAAACTACTGATATAAGTCAGCCCTGATAAATCAATTGAAAAAGAGTGGTCTGCTGACTTGAGTAGGGTTGAAATTTCTATATCATAATGATCGGCATTAGTGCCATCTACCCGACCAGTCAGTTTGTAGTTTGAATTCACGTTCATATTTTTCCCCGATTCATTTTTTATTCGTATTTAGTAATTTATTGCACATTTAAAGATGACTAATCAGCATTGTTCAATTTACCATAGAATAATAGGATTTTATAAGTCGGGCACCAAAAATAGGCCTGGGCATTTTTTGATTTATGCACATGATATGATTTGATTAATTTTATTCAGCAAAGCCTTTTTATGAATGATCACTCAAAAAACACGCTTCAGATTCTATTAAGAGGGAATCTAGAAGAGATTAATCATTTAGCATTAGCAATAGAACAATTTTGTGAGGGGGCAGGTCTAGATGATTTGATTAAAAATCAAGTGAATCTGATTCTGGAAGAGCTCTATACCAATACGGCTAATTATGGTTTTCAAGGAATCACTAATGGCGAGGTAACGATCACGCTTTCAGTCATCGATGATCAATTATTAATGACTTATCAGGATAATGGCTTCGCATTTAATCCTCTGGAGATGGAGGACCCTGACTTAATGCTAAGTCTTGATGATCGGGCAATTGGTGGACTTGGGGTGTTTTTTGTTAAAGCGCTGACTGATCATGTCGAATATCACCGTGTCGGTGAATTTAATCAGCTCAAAATGAACAAGAGTCTGTTGCCAAAAGCGCTATAAGTTTCTCGTTAAATACTTTGAAGTTTCGAACTTAACATCTGCCTAAGTTGCCATAAAACTCTTTCAAATACGCGCGTACTTACAAACAATGATTTTCTATTCGATATATCGGTTGTCGTATCAGAAAGAAGCGTATTTCGAATATTGTCCATCAGTTGACTCTTATCTGAAGTTAGGTCCATTAGTAGATCAATATTTTCATCATTTTCAGCCGTTTCTTCCATGAGCGTGAGGATCAGGTGCAGGCTTTCTATAATGGACCCTGACAGCCCCTCCTTATAGTTCATAGTTTCACTAACCGTGCTAGTGAAACTATGAAGTGAATTCAATAAAGAGATAATCGATTCATTCCGACCTTGAAGCTCTAGTATGCTTGACATCTCTTGCCCTAATTCATGGTGAGATAGCTCATCAATGAACTGTTTAATTTCATTAGCGAGTTGAAGATTTGCCGTATTTCGATCTTTAACAGGCATTGCATCTCCCTCATTTTCTCTAATAGGGTCGAGATAATAAGATAGCGTCGTGATCAGCCGGTCTTGTTCTTTCTTGATTAATGTAATTGCGATGTCTGGATCTTCGATTGCCTCAGGATAGATAAACTTTGGTTTTGATAGTCCGTCTATCTCGCTTTCCGGAAAAAATTTATCAAGAAGTGATGTGATTTTTAGCTGAAATATTGAAACGATGATCGCCCCAGCGATCTGTAATAGAAGATAAATGATTGAAATTTGGAAAGCGATTTCGCCTTTAGTTGCTATAGAAACTGCATTTTGTAAATGAGGTTCAAATAATCCTGGTAAAGCCAAGAATATAGGCATTAATAGTAAAACGCCGAGAAGTTTTGTTAGGAACTGATAAGTAGAAATCTGTTTTTGGACCCCATTTAAATGAGACGTAATCAATAATAAACTGACCCCAGATCCAACGTTAGAACCAAAAACTAAAATGACTGCTGCTTGAAAAGGGATAATCCCAGAAATCACAAGTGTAATGCCTATGATGGTTGCAGTTGATGCAGATTGAGTAATGAGAGTAAAGAGAAGTCCGATAATAAAACATATCGTAGTCGTTTCAGATGCAAACTCAATAAAATCCCTAATCCATTGAGACTCTCGAAGAAGATGTGCACCTTCTTTAATCATTCCGAGTCCCAAAAGCAGCATGCCAAGTGCAAATAAAATGGCAACTAGATATTTAACTTTATCCATCCGGTCTGCATTAAAGAGATGGGCTATTCCTACTAGCCCGACAAAAATCATGCCCAGTAAACGAATGTCAATCGACACTAAGAAGACGAGAAGGGAGCCACCGACGCTAGACCAAGCTAATATGTTGAGCGCCTGTTTTAGTTTAAGTGCACCCGAGTTCACTAAGCCCATGCACACAAATGTTGATCCGCTAGTGCTTTGAGTAAGTGCGCCAAGAATCGTCCCTGCAAAAGCACCGCTAATGTAGCCGCCAGTTAGCTTAGATAGGAGGATTCGCATTCTTTTGCCTGCGAGAGGTTTCATGCTGGCTGATAATAAGTGTAGGCCAGATAAAAATAGACCTAAGCCTGCTAGTGCAGATGCGTATTCAAACATGTTTGATTATTCTCGAGTAGTTCGAAGAATGCTGTAAAGACTTATTGACGAGATAGTTAATGCAATAAACATAAAAACTAAAATAAACTTTCTAAGCGCATTATATTTCTCAACTAATGTTCCTAAAGTTTCTTTTTGTTGATTTGCTTCTTTAGACAACAAATTAGAGCTCAACAAGTCCATTGAAGTATCTAGGTTTCTGTCAATTCCTCTTACTTTGTCATCAATTTGATGTATCGCCTCATAATTATCGAATGAGGCATTCAATAGTGTGTTTTGGTAAATTTCATATAATCTTTTGTGTTCAGTTTGTATGGCTGCTATTTTCTCACACTCAATGTTAAGGGAGGTTTGTGAACAAAATGAACCGGCTTTATCTAAATGATCATTTACATTTTTTTCTTGATTTTGAAAACTAGATAAATACTTTTCACGATCTGAAATATTCTTACCTCTAAGTAAAATATTTTTCCATTCTTGTACTTGAATTTTGAAATCAACTTGGGCTGAGGTTATTTGAAATGATGTCTGGTTTATTTGTGAAGCTAATTTAGCCCCTTCTTTATATGACTTGTTCATGGACCAAATTGAAAATAGCGAGACGATCCCAATAACAATAAGCAAGCCTATCCATGTTATTGCAAAGGATATGACATTTTTTCGAAAGGTAATGCTGAAATTTTTAGACATGGTTTTTCGAGCTTATTCTAAGGTTAGAAAATTATTGAAGGCTTTGGAAAATAAATCATTGATAACTCATTAACTATACAATGGATTGCTATAAAAGCGATATTAAATTTTGATGAAATTGGCCGTGTGAATAATGGTTTATACTATAACTTTTGTTTGAAATAAACATTGATATGATCTCGTCCAATACTTCAGGTAGCAAAGAACAAAGCCTTAAAATAGCAGCAATTTTCTGTTTGATTGATCTTTTTCTAACGGGAGGTGCAGCTTACTTTTCGAACTCTCTTACTATTTTGAGTGACCTTTTTAAAGAAGGTGCTGATTTCATATCTGTATTAGCCGCGCTTATTACTGTTCGTCTAGTAAGTCGAAACCCTGATGAGAAGTTTTCTTATGGCATCGGAAAACTTGAGAATCTTGTGAGCATCGGAATTGGCTTATTAATGCTGGCAAGTGCCTGTTTTATTTTGTTTCAGGCTGTTGGGCATTTTAAGCATCCCGAGCAATCACATGGGACTCTTCCAGGTATTTTCATTTTTTCATTCTCAGCGATATTCGGTTTTAGAATGTGGCTGCGCAATCGTGATTTGCTAAAAGAACATCATTCTGCAATTGTGGCATCTCAAGCAAGGCTCTGGCTTTCTAAGACCTGGTTAGACGCCATGATGGCCTCAGTCCTTATCCTAGCATTGTATTTTGGGGATTATCATTGGAGCTATTATCTAGACCCGTTAGCCTCATTAGCTGGGGTTGGTTTTCTTGTGCATGGCGCATGGGAAGTGAGCACATCATCTGTGCACGATTTGCTGGATGCTTCTTTAGAAGAAGCATCTCAATTAATTATCATGAGGAAATTAGTAGAACACTTTGATGATTATGAAAGCGTTCATAAAATTCGCACCCGACGGTCCGGTAGTCACATCTATATTGAGGTCTTTTTAGGGTTTAATTCTGATTTGACGATGGGGCAGGTTCAGAAAAAAATTGATCGATTATCTATAGCGATTAAGGAAGCATTTGTCGGGGCTGAAGTTTCAATCGTTGCCTCATCTGAAGGGGCTTAGTTTTTATAAAGTGCTAATGCTTTTCCATCTTTCATGACGAACATAATTTTTCTAATATTGTTAATGTCGTCAAGTGGATTGCCATCAACTGCGATAAGGTCTGCAAGGAAACCGGCTTTAACTTTTCCTAAGGTGTCTTGAACTCCTAACACCGACGCGCTAGTCACTGTTGATGCAATGATAGCTTCTATGGGTGTCATTCCATATGCCACCATTTTGATGAGCTCTCTGCCATTTTCTCCATGGGGGTAAACCCCAGCATCTGAGCCCGTGGCTATACTCACACCACTTCGCCTGGCTAATCTAAACGCTTTTTCACTTTGTTGCATATCCGCAGTGGGTGGCATGGTTAAGGGATCATAATGCTGGAAATAGATGCTGTAGTAATCAACTTGTGTGAGTGTTGGAACGTAAGTAATGCCTTTAGCTGCCATCAGTTTGAATACTTTCTCAGTACCGCCAAAGCCGTGTTCAATCGTGTCTACCCCAGCAATTGCGGCAAGGCGCATTCCCTCTTCTGAAGTGGCATGGGCAGATACTTTTCTGCCTAAGTGATGTGCCATCTTTACAGCAGCTTGAATTTCCTCCTCAGTTAAAGTTGGGTAATTCTCACCATGTGGGCCAACTTCAAAGTCAACGTAGAGTTTTATCCAGTCTGCGCCAGAGGCTGATTGTCTGCGAACCGCACTCACAATTTGGTCTACTCCGGAGACTTCCTCAGCACCTTGGGGGGTATCTATTAAGGCATAATTTCTGCGCATAGGACCATAAGCGCCCAGCGCGACGATGGCTCTGGTTGAGACTTGTAATCGAGGGCCAATGATGGTGCCGTCATTAATGGCTTTTTTAAGATAAAAGTCGGCATTTAATGCCCCCTCTGTGCCTAGGTCTCGTAGGTAAGTGAAGCCATTATCTATTGAGTGTTTGGCTTGTGCACTTGCACGAAGTGTTCGAGTTGGGAGCGATTCGTTCAGCACTTGATCATCCCAGCTTGTTTCGTTGTAGGGATGAAGAAATAAGTGTGTATGAAGGTCCATCAAGCCTGGAAGCAGGGTGCTTCCAGGCAGTTGGATTACCTTTGTGTCTTGAGGAAATTTAAGATTTTGGCCGACAGCCTTAATCCGATCGCCCTCGACCAACACTTCCCATCCCTTGTGGATTATTTGGTCATCGCCAGTAATTACCTGGTCGGGTTTTAAGAGGTAACTCTCTGCTAAAGAGGTTGAGGCATAGAAAGTAAGTAATGCCCATATGAAGAATATTTTTTTAACGCGCATAACTGTTATTTTTTGATGGTAATTTTTAAGGTATTTTTACTATTTTCCCAGATAAAGTCTATTTTTGAAGCAAAGTTTCTGACAAGATTCAAACCTATTTCATCAGGCAAATGATCACTTTCGAGGGGGTTAAAATGATTACCAGCGGTTTCACAAATCAATTCTAAGGATTCAGTTTTTTCTGAATAAGCCACGGTAAGCACAAGTTCTAGTTCATTTAAAAATGGCTTGTAAATTAGAAGCAGTTCTTCAATGATAAGAAGCGCGTTGTCTCTTAATTTTTTGCTTAGGAACTGTTTTTCACAAAACCCTTCAACTTCAGCGTTAATTGCATAAAGGTCAAAGTCTTGAGAATTGATTTTGAATACTAAGTTTCTGACGCGGTTAATAAATGCTTTGGTTCTCTCTTTTTGAGGAGCATCAAAAATTTGTTCTGGCGTGCCTTCCTCATATATTAAGCCTTGATCCATGTAGAAGACACGGTTTGATACATCTCTTGCAAAAGCCATTTCGTGCGTCACGATGGCCATGGTCATCCCTTCTTTTGCAAGCTTACGAATCACTGATAACACCTCGCTCACCATCGTAGGATCAAGTGCAGAAGTTGGCTCGTCAAATAAGATAATTTCCGGTTCCATCGCTAGGCATCTTGCAATCGCTACACGCTGTTTTTGCCCACCAGATAACTCATCCGGATAATTGTCGGCCTTTTCACCCAGCCCAACTAAGCGGAGTAAATCCATAGATTTCTTTTCAGCGTCTTCTTTAGATAAACCTTTTAGCTTAATTGGAGCCAAGGTCAGATTCTCTAGTACTGAAAGATGAGAGAATAAATTAAATGATTGGAATACCATGTTCATCTTTTGACGAACTTTAGCGACATCCGTTTTCTTGTCTAGTACGTTCTCACCGTCGATGGTGATGCTTCCGCCACTAGGCTGATCTAACAGGTTAAGGCAACGTAAGAAGGTGCTTTTCCCAGTTCCGGATGGTCCGATGATGGAGACCACTTCCCCTTTTTTGATTTCTGTTGAGATGTCTTTTAATACGGTCAGGTCGCCATATCTTTTGGAGAGGTGTTCAACTTTGATCATGATTTAGCTCTCAATTGACGTTTGTATTTTGGGTCAGTGACTTTTTCGATGTAGTCTAGCGCCTGCATGAGCACCCATGAGATTAAGAAATATAAAATGGCAATCATGATTAAAGGAAAAAAGGCATCAAAAGTTCGGCTTCTAATAATGTCACTGGCTTTGGTTAAATCTTGCACGGCAATGTAGCCTACAATTGAAGTCATTTTAACGAGGGAAATAAACTCCCCTTTATAGATAGGCAGTATTCTTCTCACTGTTTGAGGAAGAATAATGTAGATAAAGGTTTTCAATTTATTAAACCCCATCGCAATACCGGCTTCCATTTGACCTTTTTCTATCCCTTCAATACCGCTTCTAAATATCTCAGCAGCATAAGCACCGAAATTCATTCCAAAAGCGATGGTGGCAACTAGGACAGGGTTAATATTGACCGAACCAAAGACCACGTAAAAAATAAGCATCAAAATCACGAGCACTGGTGTGCCTCGCAATATGCTGATAAATATTTTTGCGGGAATGTTCAGTAATTCATTTTTGGACATTCGTAAGAAACAGACAAGTCCACCTAACAATGTCCCAAAGATGGTTGCTAGGATTGAGATGATAACGGTAGTTTTGAAACCATCCCATAAAAGTAAATAACGTTTTTCTTGAATGATATTGCTTTGAAAACTGTCGACGATTCCCGTCCAGAATCCTGGTGAAGTGGACCCCTGTTGCTTGTCTTCACTGTAGGCGGCAATATTTTTTTTAAGGGCAAAGAATCGCATGCCAATTTCGTAGTAGGGATCAGCGAAGTCTATTTTTGTTTTACGCTCCTCAGTAACCATGAGGCTCATCCCTGCGAAATCTATTTTTCCAGCGGCTAGGGCTGGAATCATGCTTCCAAATTCCATATCATCAAACCGAACGGACTTGCCTTGAGATGCTGCAAACCGTTTAGTGAGCTCAATATTAAGTCCAATGAGCTCATTGTCTTTAACCGTCACGAAAGGTAAGCCACCGTCACTCACGTGACCTACAATAAGTTCACCATTAATATTCGGTGTCTCAATCTTAGGCATCTTGGTATCACCTTTTTTAACCCATCGATCGAGCATATCGTCGTATACGCCACTTTCCTTAAGCTCCTTGAAAAACTTATTAAATTTCTCTCTCAATTCGCTATTGTTCTTATTAAAGCCATAAGCGATAGGAAAAACTTCTATTGATTCTCCTAGAAAAGCGAGGCTATCATCGTCACGGATTTTGTTCTTCAGGAGTTCACTTACAAAAAAGCCAACATCTGATTTTCCTGTTTTGACAGCCAGAATAAGGTCGGAAGGCGACTTGTATTGCATGACAGTCGCGTTAGGATAGTTTTTGTGCGCGTATGAGTCATGCACAGACCCTAAGAGGACTGCAATGCTTTTGTCTTTTACATCGTTGACGGAAGTTAGTGATTTTGTAGAACTCGCTGAATTTTCATTTTTAACTTCGTTAGTTTTAGATTCAGTGATATTGCTCTTCAAAGCAAAAAAACGTGTTCCCATTTCATAGTAGGCATTGGAGAAGTCGATTTGTTTTTTTCTTTCATCCGTGACATAAATTGAGCTAGCAATCATGTCAGCTTTTCCGCTAGAAACAGCTGAAATTAGACTACCAAACTCCATATTTGAAAATTTAATATCCTTACCCTCGGATGCCGCAAATCGTTTTGCAATTTCAATATCAAACCCAACTAGCTGATTGTCTTTTACGAATGTAAATGGAAGGCCGACATCACTAACCCCCACAACGAGAATGCCACTCACTTTTTCTGCCTTGATATCAGGCATGGTGGTTTCACCCCGAACCATCCAGCGATCTGCCATGTCTTTATATACGCCATCCGCTTTAGCTTTTGCTAGAAATGCATTAAATCTGTCTTTGAGGGCGCTATTTTTTTTATTAAAACCAACACCAATATCAAAAGAGAATACAGGGTCACCCAGTAAGCCAAATGAATGATCTTGTCTGAAAACTTCACGAAGGGGGTCCGCATCATAAAGTGCTGCATCAACTTTACCTGTTTTGACTGCTAGTAAAACATCAGCTGGCGAGTCAAATTGTAAAATTGTCGCGTTTGGATAGTTCTTTGTCGCATAACTTTCATGTGCCGATCCCATGACAACGCCAATGCGCTTATTTTTGAGATCGTCGATAGATGTTAATTTGGATGCCACAATCGCATTTGCATTTTTGTTGTCGTTTGCAATAGATTGCGTTGGAAGCAGAAGGACCATCGCAAGGATCAATATTTTTAGCATTTTATGAATAATAGTCTTTGAATTTTTTTAAAATGTATCATACTTTCCGGCCTTAAAAACCTTAATTAAAATAAGGTCTTGATGTAGGTTGTTTTATAAAAATATTTTTTTGATGTATATTCTTGGCATAGTTAATTTTTAAACTTTTAGGATAGAGACCCACACCATGTTAGAAGTTAATAATGAAGTTTTAAATGAGGTACTGGTTGTTAAACTATCAGGGCGTCTTGATGGGATTACTTCTAAGACGTTCACTGAAAAAACTAGTGCGCCTGAATATGCATCTGCTGCCCATGTTGTTCTTGATTGTAAAGATCTGAGTTATATCAGTTCTGAAGGTCTTCGTGTAATGTTGATGGCAGCTAAAAAAGCCAAGTCACTTGGGGGTGCTTTAACGCTTGCTTCAGTGAACTCGTCAGTAAATGAAGTGATGGTGATTAGTGGATTTGGAACCCTGCTTGGCGTTCACTCAAGCACCGAAGATGCAATAAAAGCAATTAAGTCATAAATATTTTTATTTTAAAGACTGTTAGCGCGTACCTAATAGTCTTTTGCCATGGTGATGGATTAATCTGAACTCGCATAGAGTTCAGCGTATAACCATTCAATCTAATTTGAAACCTTAAATGTCAAAATATATCGTCGGCATTGGAGCGTCAGCAGGCGGGCTCGAGGCCCTTTTTGCTTTATTGCCTCATCTCCACCCCAATGGATATATGACTTATGTCATTGCGCAACATATGGCGCACGATGGGCATAGCGATTTGATGCAAAAGCTACTTAATCGTTATGCCAATATGGATGTTCAGTTGGTTGTTGACGCCCAGATGCTATTACCTAATTACATCTATCTTATTCCAGCAGGTAGTGATGGCATTGTTGTCGATGGAAAAATTCATCTTCAAGAACCTAGCCCCGGGCATGTTTCTACCCCGTCGGTCAATGTCCTATTCCAGTCGATAGCGCAATCTTATCAAGAGTATGGAATCGGGGTGGTGCTTTCTGGGACTGGCTCTGATGGAACACTTGGTTGCCGCGCGATAAAGCAATCAAAAGGATTGGTTCTTGCTCAAGACTTAAGCTCTGCCGGTTTTAATGGAATGCCTAGCTCCGCTATTGATGCTGGCTTGGTCGATCACATATCGGACCCAAAAGGTATTGCTGAGGTGCTTGCAAATAAATTTTCTGCGCCTATTACAAATCCTATTCTAAGTTTTTCAAAAACCGAAAATCAAACCAATGACGACGACGATCTTTTACCAATTTTAAATTTGGTTTTACAAAAAACAGGCATTAATTTTATTGGGTATAAAACTGAGACACTGCGTCGGAGATTGGTGAATCGAATTGCTGACCTTAAACTCTCTTCATTACCTGCTTATTATGACTATCTAAGACGATATGAAGATGAGATTTTTCATCTTCAACAATTATTCTTGGTGTCATTTTCATCATTTTTTCGAGATGCGGAATCTTTTGAGGTTTTGGGGCAGTATCTTTTTGAAATTATGGCTAAAAAGAATGAAGGTGAATCAATTAATATTTGGGTTCCGGGCTGCGCATCGGGTGAGGAAGTTTATACCTTAGCCATTACTCTTGCTGAAATTCAAATTAAACTTGAGAAAAAGCTTTCTATTAGCGTCAGAGGAACCGACCTTAATCCAATTGCATTAGCACAAGCTAACTCTGGCATTTACCCTTTAAAAGCTTTTAAAGAAATGAAACCTCAACTCTTTGAAAAGTATTTTGAGAGGACAGCGGATTCTTATGTGGTAGGTGAAGTTATTAAATCGATCTGCCAGTTTGAAAAAAATAACGTCTTAGGCCAGCATGAAATTGGTCCGATCAATTTAGTCAGTTGTCGTAATTTGCTGATATATTTAAAGGGACCTCTCCAGGACCAACTTATTACTAAATTTCATCAGGCTCTAGTTCCTGGGGGGCTCTTGTTTCTAGGGCAGTCAGAAACTTTAAGTCCGACAAGTAATGCGATATTTAAACAAGTGGATTTGACACATCGTTTATATGTGCGAAGATAAGTCTTAATAAGACAATTTTTTTGATAATAGATCAATGTTTTTTGGGGTGCTTGAATGAATAAAATGCTCATGATTCTAGAAAGACTTAAGTTGAATACCAAGCTCAATTTAGGTTTTGGTATGGTGATCCTGTTCCTTTTTCTTTCAGGCATGCAGGGTATTTATTCACAATATAGACTGAATGAGTCTACAAAACAAAACGGCGAACAACTGCTTGCCATATCTAATATTAAAGAAGCAAATATCAATCTCATTTATATTGCTAGAGCCATTAGGCAGATGGCATTGGTGCAAAATCAAAAAGATCGAGACAATTTAAAACAAAGCATTTTCAAGAACAGAGAAATTATTCGGCAGCATGTTGATTTGTCAAAAAAATACGTCCTAGATGATCGAGGATTAAAAGAATTTTCTGGGTTTGAAGTTCACTTTTCACAATACAATCAAGATATTGATCATGTCATAAGCTTAATTAATTCTGGTAAGTCAAGTAATGCGGATGTCATTAACTTTTTAACGGATCCTAGTTTTATAGAGAACTTTAAAGCGGCAGATAATGCATTAAGTAGTATTGCAAAGCAAAATGAAATTGCAGCAAACAATACATCTAGAGATGCGCTGGCCCTCTATCACAACAGCATTGCCATCACCATCGCTTTTATTGGCGCCGGCGTGCTGATCAGTTTAGTTTTTGGTTTGATCATTGGATTCTCAATCAGAAAACCTGCGGGGCGCTTGCAAGTTGCTGTGAAGGCTATTGCGGACGGAAAACTTGATATTCAAGTACCCCATACAGACTATCCTAATGAAATTGGGGAGTTGGCAGTTTCAGTTGGCGTTCTTCAAGTGAGTGCTCAAAAAATAGAAGAGCAAAGTTGGGTGAAGTCTAATTTAGGGGATGTAACGAATGCCATCCAACATGCGGATACCCTAGCTGATTTATCAAATACGCTATTTTCTAAAATTGCTCCATTAGTTAATCTTGGAAGCGGCGTTTTCTATATTCTTGAAGAAGACAAGCTTCGATTGCTTGGTAGTTACGCTGCGCAAGATTTGAAAGAATACTTTTCGATAGGCGAAGGCTTAGTGGGGCAAAGTGCCTTTGAAAAAGCCCCCATCTATATTTCCAATCCACCCTATGAATACAGCCAAATTTCATCTGGGCTTGGGCACGGATCTCCAAGATATATCTCTGTGATTCCAGTAATTTTAGATGGTCGTGTTTTAGGGGTGGTTGAACTAGCCTCTTTTGATGAATTTAATTCAAGGGCGAAGACGTTGTTGGACGATTTATTGCCGCTGCTCGCGATTAGCATGGAGATGCTAGAGCGAAAAATTAAAACACAAACCCTGTTGGAAGAAGCCCAAAAACAAGCTGAGCGTATGGAAATTCAGACAGCGCGAATGGAAGAGCAGGCAGTTGAACTTGAGGCTCAACAAGTTGAGATGAAAACCACTGAGGCTTGGTACCGTGGGATTGTTGAGTCAGCGCCGGATGGCATGATGGTGTTGGATGATGCAGGCCTAATTATTTTGAGCAATACTAAGTTAGAAGAAGTCTTCGGCTATGAGAAAGGCGGGCTTGCAGGAAAGCACGCAGACGATTTGTTGTCTAACGAACTCAAGTCTTTAGGTTATAGCTTAATGAAGTCAGAAGTGCTGGTTGATGCCAAAGGATTGAGAAAAGATTTAACGGAGTTTCCAATTGATACCTCATTGTCTATGCTTCCTAGCTTAAGTGGTCGAGGCTCTTGTGTCTGCGTTTCAATTCGCGATATTACTGAGCGTAAATTAATTGAGGATCGCATTAGAGATAGCGAAAAAAGCTTTAGATTCATTTTGGAGTCAAGTCCAGCAGCAATTCGTATTAAACATCCTCATGAGAATAGCTGTTTATTTGCAAATCAGTCTTATGCGGATATGTTTGGCTTTTCGTTGGACGATATTAGCGCGATTGATCCTTCTAAAATTTATCAAAACAGTGAAGACTTTAAAGCGATTGGACAAAAGCTTGCCCAAGGGGAAAGTATCCTTAACTTTTCTGTGGGGATGAAGAAGATTGACGGTGAGAATGTGCAAGTGATTGCTTCCCACTTCCCTGTCCAATTTAATGGACAAGATGGTTATCTAGGCTGGTTCTTTGATGTGACTGAGATGCAACACGCGATGGATAAGGCAGAGGATGCTACTCGCATGAAGTCAGACTTTTTGTCGAATATGAGCCATGAAATTCGGACCCCGATGAATGCCATTATTGGCATGTCACACTTAGTTTTGAAAACAGATCTGACTTTGCGACAAAAGGATTACATTAAAAAGATCAGCGGTTCAGGCCAGCATCTTCTAGGGATCATTAACGATATCTTAGATTTCTCGAAGATCGAAGCCGGTAAGCTAACGATCGAGCATACTGACTTTGAAGTCTCTAAAGTGTTTGATACGGTGGCTAACTTGGTCGCAGAAAAAGCCGTGCATAAGGGTTTGGAAATGGTGTTTGATATTGATGCCGCCATCCCGTCGGTATTAAATGGCGACTCCTTGAGGTTGGGGCAGATTTTAATTAATTACGCGAACAATGCGGTCAAATTTACTGAGCATGGTGAGATCGTCATCACGGCGAAAGTGTTGGAAGAAACCGAGCAGGATTACTTTGTACATTTTGGCGTAAGAGATACAGGGATCGGGTTAACTGAAGAACAAAAAGGGCGCTTATTCCAATCCTTCCAACAGGCAGATACATCCACCAGTCGTAAATACGGTGGCACTGGCCTAGGTTTGGCAATTGCTAAGCAACTCGCTAATCTTATGAATGGCGAAGTGGGCGTTGATAGCGAGCCGGGCAAAGGGAGTACCTTCTGGTTCACTGCGCATCTAGGTAAAGCTAAGGGGGCAGTTAGAAAGCTACTACCAAGTGATGAACTGCGTGGCAAAAAAGTCTTGGTAGTAGACGATAATGAAATCGCCCGGAACGTGCTCGATGACTTATTGCGGAGTATGACCTTTGAGGTAGAGCAAGTTTCCGGCGGCGCAGAGGCTGTTGAAGAAGTCAAAAAAGCTGCGGCCAGTGAAGCGCCGTTTGAAATCGTGTTCTTAGATTATCAAATGCCTGGCATGAATGGATTTGAAGCAGCCAGAGCTATTAACGAATTAAATCTTAGCAATAAGCCTCATATGGTCATGGTGACTTCGTATGGCCGTGAGGATGTGATTCGCGAAGCTGAAACTTCAGGCTTAGATGAAATTCTGATTAAGCCAGTTAATGCCTCTATCTTATTTGATTCTATCCTAAGGATTTTAGGGGAAACGCATGATGTTGGTGGACATCATCAGGAGGAGCCTGAGTTAGCACAGAAACTTGCGGCGATCGTTGGGGCTAAAATTTTGGTCGTCGAAGATAACGAGCTAAATCAAGAAGTCGCTCTAGGCTTGTTAGAGAGTGAGGGCTTTGTGGTTGAGATTGCAAATAATGGTCAGGAAGCCGTTGAGATGGTGAGTCAACATGCATATGACATTGTCTTGATGGATATGCAAATGCCGGTAATGGATGGCCTAACGGCAACTAAAGAGATTAGAAAACTCGACCAATTTAAAGACTTGGCTATTTTAGCAATGACGGCCAACGCCATGGATCAGGATAAGGAAAAATGTGCTGAGGCTGGCATGAATGATCACGTCGCTAAGCCAATTGATCCGGACGAATTGTTCAATGCATTGCTGAAATGGATTAAGCCAAAATCCTCAGCACCAGTTAAAGAAATGAAGGTAAAACAAGTCGCAGAGGCCGTGAATGATGCCTCTGATTTGGAAGCGATTCCAGGATTGGATACCAAGCTTGGTTTAAAGCGAGTAATGGGAAAAATGCCACTTTATCTTACCATGTTGAAAAAGTATGTTGAGACTGGGCACGCGGCAGTATCAGATCTTCGAAATGCCTTGACAGCGAATGATCAAGAAGTTGCAGAGAGGGTGGCCCATACTTGCAAGGGAGTGAACGGTAATATTGGCGCTAGTGGCTTGCAGGCAATGGCAGGGGTTATCGAGAAGGGGGTTAAGGACGGAGGTGACCATGGCCAACTCATGCGTGAGTTCGAGGCCTTTGCTAAGGGGCAAAATGCCATGGTCGATGCCATCGCTGGCGTTTTGTCTCTGAATCCTGTGGCGCCTAAAACTTCAGGGGATGCGGGAATTAAAAAACTGATGGACCAGAAAGTGCTGGATCAATTTATCGCGCTCCTTAAAGATGATGATACCGGTGCAACGCTCTATTTAGAGCAGCATGAAAACGATTTTAAAGCCCATTTTTCCGAAGTAATTGTTAACAATATCACCGAGGCGTTGCTTGAGTTCGATTTTGAAAAAGCATTAACCTTGGCGACAAGTTAGGGTAAAGCCATGTTGGAATCTAAACCATCTATTTTAGTTGTAGACGATACGCCTGCCAATTTAACGCTGATGACAGGTTTGCTCCAAGATGATTATCAAGTGCGGGCAGCGACTTCAGGGGAAAAGGCCCTAAAGATTGCCTTTTCGGACAATCCTCCTGATTTGATCTTGCTCGACATTATGATGCCTGAGATGGATGGGCATGAGGTCTGCCGAAGACTGAAAGCGGATGAAAAAACGCGTGAGATTCCGATTATTTTTTTAACCGCGATGTCCGAAGCTGAGGATGAAGAAAAGGGCCTGAAGCTTGGTGCGGTTGACTACATTACCAAGCCAGTGAGTCCGCCAATTGCGCTCGCTAGAATTTATACGCATATCACGATGCACAGGCAAAAGAAGGCCTTGGTGCTCAGTCAACAAATGTTAGCCGCCGAAATCAATGAGGCCGCTGATTATATTCTAAGCGCGCTTCCTGCTGAATTGAATGGTGACATTGTGACCAGGTGGAAACACATCCCCTCAACCTCCTTAGGAGGTGATGCATTTGGATATCATTGGGTAGATCAGAATCATCTTGCGATCTACCTATTAGATGTTTGCGGTCATGGTGTGGGTTCTGCATTGATGTCTGTTTCTGCCATTAACGCCCTACGTTCCCAATCGCTCACTGCTGCGGACTTCAAAAAGCCAGCATCAGTCTTGGCCGCTATTAATAATGCTTTCTTAATGGAAGACCATAACAATAAATTCTTTACTATGTGGTATGGGGTTTACGATAAAGCTAATCATGCCCTGAGCTTTGCTAGCGCGGCACATCCGCCGGCTTTTCTTAGAACTGGCGACAGTGAAGGTCAAACAGAACTGTTGGAGTTAACCACAGGAAATATGGCGATCGGCTTTATGGAAGGCTCAGTTTTTAAAGAAGCAACAGTCCAACTCAAAAAATTCAATCAATTGACCGTATATAGTGATGGCGTATATGAGATAGAAAAGACCGACGGGGAAATGGTGACGCTTGTTGAATATACAAACATCATGAAAAATCTATCGGATGTTAAATCCACCCATGTTGAAGAAATCCTTAACACCATGAAAGCGTTGCAGGCGGTGCAAGGACCATTTGAAGATGACTTCTCCTTGCTTCAGATGAATATTCACCATGCAAGCTGATGAGATAGAGCTAGCAAGTTATGTAAGGTGCGTCCCTGATTTTCCAAAAACTGGAATTCAATTTCAAGATATTTCCCCCTTGCTTGCTAGCCCATTAGCGTTTAGAACTTCAATTGAAAAAATGTCGATAATCGCTCGAGATTTGTCATTTAGTCATATTGTAGGGATTGATTCTCGAGGGTTTATTTTTGGAGCAGCGCTGGCAATTCATATGAATAAACCATTCGTGATGATGAGGAAGCCCAATAAATTGCCACTCGCATCGCACTCGCAGATTTATGATTTAGAGTATGGGCAGGATGCCTTAGAGATACAAGAAACTGTGGTTCCAAAGACCGCAGAAGTGCTTTTGCTTGATGATGTTATTGCCACCGGAGGAACCTTAGTTGCTGCGGCTAAACTTATCCGGCAACTAGATGCAAATGTGGTTGGGGCGATGACATTGTTAGAAATTAAAGCGTTAAAAGGCTCAAATCAATTACAATCAAACGATATAAAATATTTTTCAGTTTTATCAGTCTAAACTTTTTGTAACTTTCTTAAACTCAATGAGGAATAACCATGAAAAAGTCACATGCACTAGCTATATCAACTTTACTCGCACTTTCAATGACTGCTTTCGCACACGAGGTTGAACTGGATAAAGGGGATCGTTGTATTTCACACTCCAAAGTCAGTTTTGAAGAGGCAGACAAAGACAAAGATGGAACGCTTGATCGAGAAGAGGCGAAATTGGTTTGTAAAGAAAAGTTTGAAGTGATGGATGTAGATAAGGATGGAACAATAACAAAGGAAGAGTTAAATGCTTGTGGCCAATCTAAACATAAGTCTCACTCAAAAAAACAAAAGAAAAATGCTCAGTAATTTTCTTTAATTTATTTGTCTAAAAGCCCACCTTGAAGGTGGGCTTTTTTATGCCATCGCATCAAGCACTGGATGAAGTGATGTTAAATGAGACCAGATGCGATATTAATCATTAGTGCAACAAGGCTGGTATTGAAAAAGAAGGCTAGTACGCAGTGAATGAGTCCAATTTTACGCATAGATTGATTCGTGAAGCTTACATCTGCTGTTTGACCTGAAGTGCCAATGACGCATGCAAAATATAAAAAATCAATGTAATCAGGAAGTGGTTGGTTGGGAAATGATAACCCGCCGTCTTGATGTTGATCAATTGATGTATAGAAGCTGTGGGCATAATGAAGTGCAAACATCATTTGTGTGAAGGCCCATGACGAGAGAATCGTGATGATTGCCAATGCGACATGTGCGCTTCGAGTAAACCCTGAAAGCTCTTTGACTACACCCAATTCCATAACGATTGCCCCTAAGGATACGATCGCGGCAATGATGACCAGGAGGAGAAGAACATATTTACCCTCATTTTGTTTTTTGGCTCTTAATCGCATCTTTTCATGGGTCGTGTGCATGATCATGAATGCAGCCAGCAATAGATATAGGAGTGCAGTGACATCCCAGCTAATGATTAAACGCGTGATGGTAAGAAGTGCTAAAGCTGAAGGCAGAAATACAAATGTTATGAAGCCTGCTAGGAAAGCGCAGAACAATCTAGGATGGCTAGTGAAAAATTTTATCATGATTTAAATATAGCAACTTAACTGATGGTTGTGGAAAGATTTAATTCTAAAAATGCACTCCTATGGAGACTCTGGCCATGTTTTCTTGTGTGAAGTTAACTTTTGGGTCGTAGGCGAGCCTCAAAAAGTATCGATTTTTATCATAACTTAATGCGCAGCCTAGGCCATTAATTGATTGCCCTTGATTATCTGGGGATCCGGATTTCTGAAAAAGATCAAATGTAAATTTTTGATCTTCGGCTAGGTGATTGCTTAACATTAAATGTGTGATTCTTTGGCCATCCACGACTCTATTGTCTTCTGTTCCATAAACAGAAATATTGAAATTTTGATTGACGTGCCAACCGGCGCCTAGCGTAATTGAATCGTTCGGATCGAAGTTAATATTGTCGTATGGTTTTAAGTTGGTTCGGCCATATCCGAGGATTGCGTAAAAGGGATTTCCAATTTCAGCAGTGAGTGACCCTCCTATGAAGCCATGTGTGGCAAGCTGTAATGATGAGGTTGTTTTGACGTAAGTGAACTGATCCGTCCGTTCGTAACCTGTTCTTACTTGGTTAAAGTTTGAAGGGGTTTCTTGATAGGCAGCTAACCAAACTGTTTGATTGTCTTTATTTAATCGCAGATTAATATCATTTGCGTCAGATTCTTTTGTATGGAAATGTGAGTAAGTTATTTTGTAGTTAATCAATTGATCTGATGTTGGCCCTTCAGCAAAAGCAATATTGCTGATCATGACAAGTGCTAGGATGCGTGTGCATAATTTCATGTATTTATTTTATCTGCTATTTCAGT
>SESB01000556.1_pt1 | contig 26666 bp, 16 predicted proteins | sample 3171441 | NCBI WGS metagenome assembly SESB01 (sample SAMN06051867, study PRJNA518727) | freshwater metagenome | biome: subpolar coniferous forest; feature: holomictic lake; material: water; isolation source: holomictic Lake 227, 6 m depth | place: Canada: near Kenora, Ontario | collected... | reverse complement strand
TGAGCTGTTAGAGCAGGATTGTGGATTTGTCTAACATCATTCTCCAATTGAACTCTATCCTCGTAAGTTACAGTACCATTTGCTTTAACAACTTTGTTGATGAACAACTTAAGGAAGTTTGCATTCTTAATCTTTATAACTTCGGCTGCACCAGTGTCAATTACTGCAACCTTGTCATTGTTTAGGCTGTAGATATATTGTGCTGAGAAGTATAAGTTACCAGCCAACAGAACCAACAACAGTATGTTTGATACTAGTTTTGTTCTTTCCATTATGCCTGTTTGAATTTGGATCATGATATTTTTTTAAATTTGGTAATTAATATTTTAATAATTAATATTATGTTTTATGAATAAATTATAACATAATTTACTTTGTAAACCATGACCATAACTTCTGTATTGGGGACAACTGTGTTGGGGTTGTTGTTGCTGATTTTGGTGTTACTACTGCTACAGGTCTTACCACTCTAACTTCAAGAGTTAGGTTGCCTACTTTCAATGAATATATGCCATTATCTTTTGGAGCCAATACTGATGCGCTGATAATATTACTTTTGTTTTTTGTTGCCTTGATAGTTACTCCGTTGAATGTTGTCTTTGGTAATACCTTGTCAGTATTCTTTACACTCACTGCCAAGTCTGCATATGGCTCTACAGTTATTATCTGATATGTATTCCCCTTCTTATCAATTGACAACTTTGTTTGCTTTTCTTTTCCGTCAATTGATATGAAGATTAGAGACTCAGGTTGTTTTGTTTTGTCTTTTGCAAGATCAGACAATGTTGGAGTATCAATTGGACTTTCTTTCATTGAATACAAGTCATATCCACTTCTGATGTCTGCTGATGATAGTTCCTTTCTAATTGATGGAACAGCGCCAGATAGATCAACCAATGATTTTGGAAGTGAGTTGTTTAGGAAGTTGTCAACATTGATTGACCAGTCAAGTTTTGGAAGCGGTGCGAATGTACCCATCGGCTTCAATTGCAATAAATCCGCAAGAGGGTTCACAAAGGTTGAAACTCCAAAATTGTTTCCAATTCCGCCGAAGTTAACTGTGGGGATATTTCCAAGATTAAGCTTTCCTACGTTAGTTGCGTTTATGTTTCCAAAGAACATTGAACCTCCTCCTGCGTTGGCATTTGCTGGGTTATTATTTATCGGTGGAACTACTGGGGGTACAACAGGTGGAATGTATGGTTGGTGAGAAACAGGAATTGATGGTGGAGTATAACTTGATGTGATTCCACCTCTTTGACTTATCGATGAATTAACTGGGAAAGTAATACCGGAGTTTCCTCCATCGTCATAAACTGTAAGACTTGATACATTTACATTGACCCCAGTGTTGTGTATATCTTTAATACGTAAGTAATTCAAAGTTGAAGATGCGCCCAAACTAATATTTGCTGAACTTCCTGGAGTTGTAGATCTTAATGTAAGCAAACTATTTGCATCTCCTCCAAGAATTGTTGTCAGACCTGATACATTAAGTGTGGAACCTGATGCAAAATACAAAGTATCGCGAACAGAACCCACAACTTGTTTAAAGAAGTTAAGTACATTATTTATTCCATTTAATGTTTGACTCATTCCGTTAAGAGTTGATGTACCATTTACTGTACCCATACGGAACGGTGAGTTGTTATTAAATGTTACATTACCATTAATTACTCCATTGTTTGATGCGGCATTATTAAATACAGCGGATATATTATTTTCAATTGTAGTTTCGTTTGTCGAAGAATTATTGAATATTAAGTGAATAATATCAATTCCGTCGGATCCTTTAATTGAACCTGAAACTGTTCCTCCCCATTTCATTGAACCGGTAAGATTGTATGCACCGGCTGAGGCCGCATTGAATATTGCATTACCATTTACTGCTCCCATGTTATATGAAGTACTATTGAATGTAGCGTTACCAACTATTTTAGCTGTATTAAATGCATTTCCTGAAAAAACCACGCCGGGTGTATTAGCTGCACCCGTCAGTCCAGTTGAGTTTATCACAGCAGGAAGTGGAGTTGCGGAGTTGCTAATTATAGGAGAAATACTTCCAACAAGCATTGCAGTGTTTTTTGGACCTGGAATTCCGCCGATACGTATAGAACAACTACTACTGGTGTACCAGTTATTTGGGTTAGCCCAAATTGAATCAGCAGTTCCACACCAGTAATATGGAGAATATGAAAATGTAACTGAGTTTGTTTTTACAGTACTTCCAGCGTCCACACCTTTTATGTACAAAGTACTTGTTCCAGAAGTAGATGGAGGTAAAATATCAGATCCTAATAGTGAACAATTTGCTGTTGAGGTAGAAGTAAAATTATTATATGAATAATAACAAGACTTAGCTGTTCCCCATGACACTATAGAATTCCAGACCGAACTATTACTAGCTTGTGGAAGGAGTACGTCAACAGCAAGCACGAGAGAGGGTCTTTGGTATGTAAGGATATTTGTACCTTCTGCAAGGGCGGCAAATTTTGTTCCATCAGCAGAAATAGAAACACCAGACCAACTCCTAGATGATTCTTGCAAGCTCCATGTAGCTCCCCCATCATTAGAAATATAAATATATCCTCCAGTAGCAGTAGCGGCAATATTCATCCCATCAGCTGAAGAGACAACGCTTTTCCACTGACGATAGCCTGAGGAGCCAGCATGTGAAGACCACTGAACACCAGAGTTTGTGGAAGTATAAATATAACCCCAACGCATAGCAGCAACAAGTTTTGTTCCATCAGCAGATGAAGCTATTGAAGTCCAATAGTCTGACGGTGAAGAATTACTAAGTACCCAATGAAGACCTGCATCAGAAGAGATCCAAATACGACCGTCAAATCTTGCATCAACAGCTGCAAGTTTTGTTCCATCAGCTGAAGAACTAACGCCTACCCAGTAGCGTCTATCACCTGAAGAATTTTCATTTGTAGACCATGTTAGACCAGAGTCTGTTGATGTATAAATCCAACCATCATCTACAGACGCAACAAGTTTTGTTCCGTCAGCGGAGGAGGCAATGCCTGACCACCTATTTGATCCTGCTCCTGAAGAGTTTTTATTTGAAGACCATGTCAGACCAGAGTCTGCTGAAGTATAGATATAACCATCGGTAATAGTAGTAGCGGCCATTTTTGTTCCATCCGCAGACATTGTCACATAACCCCAATTCTTATATGGACCAGCGGTACTCCAAGTTATTCCTGAGTCTGTCGAGATATAAACGAGATTAGAAAAATTTTGTAATGCCGCTAGTTTTTTTCCATCGGCGGAGGTGGCAATGGACCTCCATGAACCAACAGAGCCTCTTGATGTCCAGACGCTTGAAATATAATAATTAAACGCTGCCTTCACCACATTTGTATTATTAGAAGAATCGTACGTCCTAACCATCAAAGTGTTCGAATTCAATGTTGGTGGAGGCAATATGTCTGAACCACCCAAAGAACAGTCTGCGTTTGTCGTAGAGGCGAAATAATTATACGAATATTGACACAAGGTCTTCCTGAAACCCCAAAAAACGGAAGGGGTCCAGCTAGAGCTATTCACAAGAGAGTCTGAAATAGGGTTTTTAATTACAAGAGACGGATCATATGACGAACTTTTATCAAGTATATATATATAACCACCGTTAGTGCCTGCAATAATCTTTTTACCATCAGCTGAAGAAGCGATAGACTGCCAGTTCTTTTTTCCTGAAGAACCCCCGTCGGCAGACCAGGTATGACCAAAGTCATGCGACGAATAAATATAACCACTAAGGGAATCTATCGCTGTAATTTCTTTTCCAGAAGCGTCAGAAGTTACAGAACTCCATTCATGTCCAGACGTATCCGTCGTTCCGTTTAACCCATCTGCCATCATCCATGTTATACCAAAATCTGTAGATACATAGATATAACCACCATACATAGGAACTGCAACCTGTATTGAGCCATCTGAAGAAAGGGCTATTTGTCCCCAACTACTCCCAGACATACTATTAGCACCTCCAGAATTTCCATCAGCAGGACGCCATGTTGACCCATAATCATTTGAGGTCCATATATAACCACCTGAAGATGTTACCGACATAAATTGTCCATCAGAGGACAACGCCACACCACTATAGTTATCCATCGAACTCAGCGTATTATTTTCAGTCCATGACGAACCACTGTCTGTTGAAACAAAGATTGATGGTCCGTAATAATCACTGTAACTAAAATAGTCATAATCACCTACGGCAAAATAATCTCCATACATTACGTAATCACCACCTGGCACCCAGACATCCACATAGTTATAGTTTGCGGGAACATAAACATAGTCTCCCGTATCAGGACCAACATAAGCCCCTGATGAATCGTACTCTCCTCCAGCTCCCAAACCAACAAAGCTATATATGCCACCGTATCCAATATAATTTCCTTGGTAGTCATACGGACCACTCTCTCCCACATAAGAAAGTTGGCTACTATAGTATCCATATCCAACATAGTTTCCAGATGAGTCAAAATCTCCATAGCCACCACCTACATAAGATAGATAATTCATATAAGCGTAAGCCCCAACATAATCTCCGTTCGAATTATACGGTCCATTACCAGCCCCAACATATTGTAAATAATAATTATTTATATTTGTTGGATTGGTGCTGGCTATAATTTTATCTCCCTGTGCGTCGTAAGCAATTGATTGCCAATTACGTGGACCTGCGGAGGTTTTCACCCATGTTTGTCCATAGTCAGCAGAGGTCCATATATAACCATTTTCAGAACTACCATTATTATTTTCAATTACAGCTAACTTTTGGCCATCAGAAGACTCTGTAATTTTAGACCAACCACGACCATTCATATTAGTTGTCCCATTACTTCCATCAATATTTTTCCACGTCAACCCAGAGTCAGAGGAAATTCTTATGTAAAGTCCCGCACTAATCGCCGCAATCCTTGTTCCATCCAAGGATGTAGCAACAGAATTCCAATAGCTAAAATCGGCAGAAATATTTGTACTATAACCAAAATAATACATAAACTGTACATTTTCCAAACTTTCATTATCATTTTGGTCAACAGTTTTAATATATAAAGTACTGGAACCGTGTGAAGTAGGAGGTAAAATATCTGAACCATTCAATGAACAATCTGAGGATGTAGTTGAAGCAAAATTATTATATGAATAAGAACATGATTTAAGGCTTTTATTTGAAATACTGTAATTAATGTTTGGAAACCATATTGTAGCTGATTTTTCAGAACTTAAAGCAGGTTCATTAATTAATATATCCTTATTATTATAATGAAAGTTTACCTGTCGATTTATTACAACACCTAGATTATCCACACCCCTAACATACAAAGTTTTATCTCCCGCACTTGCAGGTTTGAGAATATCAGATCCGTTAAGTAAACAATTTACGCTATTACTTGATAAAAAATTATCATATGAATAATAACAGGTTTGTGCTGATCCCCATAGTATATATGGTGACTGCCAGTACTGAATGTTATCTCCAGCATTAGGAGTTAAAATATTTATTGAAAAGTCTGGATGAACTACGGTGTGTGTGTAAATATTTTTACCATATACAGCCTCCACCACTTTTGATCCGTCTAATGATGAACTCAAAGTAGCACGAGTTGATGATGCAAAATCACTACTTGCAGACCATGTTAGACCAGAGTCTATGGAAGTATATCTATAACCATCTTCTTCCACAGCAACAAGCTTTGCACCAGATGAGTCAGAAGTTACAGAAAGCCATTTGTGTAATCCAGAAGAATTATTATTTGTAGACCATGTTAGGCCTGAGTCTGTTGAAGTGTAAATGTATCCTGTATAATTACCTGCAACAGGCTCTAATCCAGCTGCAACCAATTTTAAACCATCAGCAGATGAAGCTATTGAAGTCCAATGTCTAATACCAGAAGACTCATTATTTGTAGACCATGTCAGACCAGAGTCTGCAGAAAAATAAAGAGAGCCATTACTTTCAACAGCAGCAAGTTTTGAACCATCGGTAGATGAGGTGATTGACACCCAATCTCTTGTTGGATAATCACTTGCACGACTAGACCAAGTTAGACCAGAGTCCATGGAGGTGTAAATGTAACCTCCGTATTCAACAGCCGCTAGTTTTGTTCCGTCAATTGAGGATGTTATTGAAGTCCAAGATTTAGGGCTAGAATTATTGTTATTATTATGTGAAGACCATGTTAGGCCTGAGTCTGTTGAGGTATAGACATAACCACTAAATTCAGTAGCAGCGAGTTTTGTTCCAGAGGCATCAGACGTAATCGAAGACCAGTTATGACTTCCTGATGAATTATTATTCGAAGCCCAAGTTAGACCAGAGTCCGTGGAGGTGTAAATGTAACCTCCGTATTCAACAGCCGCTAGTTTTTTTCCATCTAAAGACGAAGTAATTGAGTACCAATTTTTTACCGAACTTCTAGCTACCCAACCATTAGTAACTAAAGACTCCGTATTCTTTAATCCGTAATCAAAATTATTTATTTTGAGAGAAGTAGGACCTTCTGTGGTTGCTGTAGAGTCCCCTGTAATTGAAGCGCCGTAGTTAAGATTTAAAATACGTACTGCAAAAATTGTATTTGTAACATCAAGAGTCCCTGCCAAAACAGTAAGGGTATCAGCTTTTATGTATTTATTTGATAGATCGACATTACCACCCGAAATTGTAACTGAACTACTTGAGTTAATGTATTTTACAAACCCCAAAACTGTAGTTGAAGCAATTGTTGTTGAATCATAATTCCCCGCCACTATTGCGTACGCAGTAGTAGAAGCATCACTTGCAATGACAGAATGTCCAACGCCGTCGATTGTTACATTATTTGAAGAAATCAAAAAACAAGTAGATGAGGTAGAAGTTACATTTCCTGACAGTGTGAATATTCCAGGCCCAAGCAGGGTTCCACAAGAGGACACTGCCCCTGGTAAAATTGGCCAGGTACCTCCAGCATATATTCCAAAAGATGTGGTTGGAGTTTGGGTATCGTTACTAATAAATATATTGAAGAAGTTCAGGGAACTTAGGGTAAGATTTGTCTTTGTTAGTGCGCCAGTGTACTTGAGAGTCAAACCTCCATCAGGTTCCTTTCCGTTTGTCCCTGTACCCCCTAAAAGAGATATTGTTCTATTTGAAATATCTAAATCCGTGTCCAATACATAAAGACTTCCTCCTGCGCCAGCAGAGGCTGTCGTACTATCACCTCCATTTGTAAAAATACTACCTATTGACGAGTATGATATTAAGACATCACCTCCAGTTCCACCGTTCCCCGATCTTGGTGATTCATCTACTCCAATGACACCGTCATCACTATTACCACTTGCATTAATACCTACAGTAAAACCTGTGATGTTAAGGTCGTTGATAATTATGTTTGTATATCCATTTGCACCTTTTACAAGAGAACTTGTTGCAACAACATCTCGTACTCTTGCATCAATCGCAACTTCTCCTGTTCCCGATATTGTAAACGCTCCGCCGTTTATTTTCACATTATCTCCACTGATGATAAAACAAGAGGATGTACCTTCTGCTGTAACATTTGAAGTTAGTGTATATTCACCAGAAATCAATTCGCCACAAGTATTGATTTCTCCAGTTGCTCCAGTTCCAATATCTTTAGGAAGCAACATTGATGCTTCTGAAACGCTGGGGATTAGAACTATTGCAAACATAAAAAATATCCCGAGTAGGAATATATTTTTTTTATTGCGAGCTCTGTTTATGAATTTATTTTGCATTATTATAATATAAATTAATACCTAGTTTACAGGGACAGCTTCAGAATTAATGATCGCTCCTGAATCTGTAGATTGTGTTGGCGGCTCAACTGATGGTGAAGTACTTACAGCTGGTACAATATTTTCCTTAGGCAAGGTTGCATCGGGTGCATCCGGTCCATTTAATATATCCACCACATTTTGAACTGCTTCTGTTACTTTATCAATAACATCACCAACTGCCCCTCCAACAGTATTGGTTATTGTTTCAATAATCGTCGGAGTAGACGATGCTGTCTCTTCGGTTGCAGCTGGAGCTGTTGTTGCTGTACTTGTCGATTCAGCTGGAATCACAGGTGACACAACTTCAGTTGTTGTTGATGTAGTTGTTGTGGCTGTACTTGTTGCGTTCTCATCATCAGCCTTGGTAGCAACAGATGTAAAGGAAACAATTCTCTTGATGTAGAATGCATATCCATTAGTTAATCCTTGTACAACAACCTTATCCCCCGCTTTGATATCAGTTAATGCAAGTGGACCATAATCACTTGTTTCTACTTTCTTAAGATAATCTAGATTTAGATTGTATGTTCCATCTGATGATTGAGTAGATCCTTTTGCATTTTCTATTGTCATAGAAAATTCAGAAACATCAGACACAATACCTGTTGCACTGAAGTTTGTGGTTGCAGATTTGATGTCATTGTTGACAGCGTGGGAGATGCCCCAGCTTAACAATACCCAAAAAAGAAGAAAGACTGCAAAGGTCTTAGTTGAAAATAGTTTTCTTGCGTTCATACCATATATTTTATCATGTAAATACAATATATACACATTGAACCAATCGGATAATGGGGATAACTACATCAAACAGCAATCTTTTAATCTATTTAAAATATCCCCAAAAATATGTTCATAAACATTTTGAATATTTTATCTTTAGAATGTATAATACATGAGCAATTAATTAAAAAATATAATTTAAACATACAAAAATGAGACTTCCCAAAATTAATCAAATGAGTGTACCCGGAGCAATTGTATTATCAGGCTTAATAATAGGTCTTTCTGTCTTCCTGACTACCTGGATATTCTTTGGTGGTGATAATAACAGACAGAAGTTGTCTATCTCAAGTCCAGCGATGAACAAAAATCCTCAACAAAACGCGCTTACACCTCAACAAATACAAATGATGCAACAACAGCAACAGCAAAGAGCTTTGTTAAATCAACAAGCAAGTAGTACAGCGCCTGTAAATACAGTAGCACCTGCACCAACAGCCCCTGCCGCACCAAAAGTTATTAAGAAATAGCCCTTTCCGTTCCGTGCTGACAAAGATAATAAAAAACCGATTTCGAAATCGGTTTTTTATTATCTTATTATTTAGTCATTATTTTGCCATCTCCTGTGCCACATCAAATGCAATTGAAAGTAATTTAGAATATCCCCCAGAATCCATAGTAACTCCATAAATAACACCGGCACGTGACATTGTCTCTCTGTTATGGGTAATTAAAATCAATTGCGAATGCTCAGAAAGCGCTTCAATCATATCTCCGTATTTTCTTGAATTAGCCTCATCAAGCGCAGCGTCTGTTTCATCTAGAATAATAAACGGAGGTGGATTAACCTGTGACATTGCAAACAAAAGTGCAATGGAGGTTAGTGCACGCTCTCCTCCAGAGAGCATCATTAAACCTTTTGTGCGTTTATGTGGCAAAGCAACGCTAATATCAATTCCCTCTTCAACTTCTGGCTCTTCTTCAGACTCCTCGCCAACTATTTCAGCCAATGATGACAACTCATCATCCGCAATCTTTCTTCTCTTTTTCTTTACCTCCTTAACTACTTCAAGTGATGCTGAGCCACCACCAAACATCAACATAAAAAATCTATTAAATTCCTGATTTATCTTACTTATTCCATCCTTAAATAGCTTATTTAACTTGTCATTCAACTCATCAATTATCATATTAAGTGCGACAATAGACTTCTCTAAATCCTCCAATTCTTTTACAAAAAAAGCATCTCTTTCCTCTGCTTCCTTATATTCTTGTATTATTTCATTCCCCCCTGCTCCCCCCGCTTCCTCAAGTCTTATTTTTATTTTCTCCAGTGCGCGTCTTCTCTCAACCTGAACATGTCTATTCTCAATAGCAGATTCCATTGGTAAAGGAAAATCATCATAAGAAACGGCCGAACGCCCAATCAAAGCAATAGCTTCCTGAATATCTCTATTGTAGTCATCTTGCTCAATTTTAAGCCTGCTTTCTCTTGATCTAACAGCCTCTATTTGAGTATGCAGTTCATTTTGGCGTGACATTATAACAAGGACGGCCTTTTCACTTTCTACGTTTTTATCTTTGTCCTTTTCAATTTCTGCTTTTATTTCTATGTATCTAGAATTTTGCCCAGATTCAACTTCTGCAAAAGTAGTTAATCTAAATTCAAAATCCTTTACAGTATCTGTGATTTTTAAAATTTCAGCTTCCTCATTTTCAATATTTAATGATTCTGTATTTTTATGATGCTCCAAAAATTCTGTAAAATCTTTTCTAATTTCTGCAAGCGCTGACTTAACATCGTTAAAATTCTCAGAAGAAACAGCCTCCATCGCTACTGAAATCTTAGAATCAATACCTTTACTCAATTGCTCAACTTCTCTTAAATAAATTTGTTTAGTATTGGACTCATTTGCATCCCTAATTTTCTTCTCAATTGTCCTCTTCAAATACGACATCTCGCCTTCCAGTCTTCCAATCTCACGCATGCAAGAGTCTTTTTCTGCACGAGTTTTTCTCATTTCAGCATCCAACTCCAATAGTTCTGATGTCTTACTATTTTCTTTATTCTGTTTTTCCACCAAATCCAAAATTGCTCTATGTTTTTCTAGGTCTTTCTTCAAATCTTCAAGCTCAGCAGACGGTTCATTAACATCCCTTGAAATTTGCTCTTTTTCTTTCTTCAAATATTCTGTCTCGTATGCAAAATATTCCTTATACTTTTCAGCTAACTCTTCACGCAAAGCAACAGCTCTTTCAACTTTCTCTACCTGTTTCTTCAAAAATCTAATGTGCGGTGCAATTTCACGGCGCAATGATTCAACTTCCTTCATATGAATTGCAGTCTTCTCTAATCTCTTTTGGCTTTCTTCTTTCTTATATTGATATATTTTTAGACCAAGAGCATCCTCTATCATATCTTTTCTTTCACGAGGAAGTGAAGAAAGTAATCTATCAGCTTCACCCTGTGAAATTATATGATGTCCCGATGAACCAATATTTGCATTTGCAAGTAATTCTAAAATGTCTTTAAGCCTAACCTGTGTGCCATTTAAAAAATATTCATTGACACCATCTCTGTGAACTACACGCTCAATTGAAACTTCATCAAAATCTATACTAAAAAGACGACCTTCATTTCCTGAAATAATTCCCAAACTAGATGAATCAGTCGCCCTGGCAATTCCACGTCCCTTAGCTCCATTTGGAAGGTTACTAAAAACAAGTTTAACAGAAGCTCTGTTTGCACGAGGAATATCTTTTCCCCCATTAAAAATCATGTCCTCACCTTTCTTTCCACGCATTGATTTAATAGATTGCTCTCCTAGAACAAATTTAAAAGCCTCAGCAGCGTTTGATTTTCCGGAACCATTTGGACCCACAATAGACGTAATTGGTGTATTAAAAACTAGATTCGCTTTTTTAGCAAAAGATTTGAAACCATTAATTTCTAGCGATTTTAAATGCATTATTATTATCAATATGTACTCAAGTTCATATAATATAACATATAATATACTAAATTAGTATGCCTCCACAAACATTAAATGCATAACAGGTTCAACTCAATTTCATCTGTAGAAGTTATCCACAGGTACCATATATAATCTTTGGATTTTATTTATCTACCTTTTTATATTATATGCAACACTATATATGTTTATCCCTAAGACAAAAAGAATACAAAATCTTGCAAGACTTTTTCCAGAAGTAATTATTGAACTCGAAAAGATTTTTGCCACGACTTCAAATATCTATCTAGACTGGCAAAACGTAATACATTGGCAAGACAAACTTGGTTGGCATATAAACCCAAGGAGGTTGAAGCATTTTTTTGATTCTTTCAACACAATTAAGATTGTATATATTTATACAGGAACTCTTACTAATGATGAGGGATCACAAGAATCAATAACTGAATTTACAAATCTCGGGTATAAGGTTGAAACAAAATTGGTAAAAATAATGTTATACCCTATTAATTTTTTAAATATATCCAAAAACTCTACCTTACTTTTACAACCTTTTGTTAAAAAACCATTATTATCTGTTCTCGACGTTAAGGCAATAGAATCAATAAATAATCTCTTTAAAGATTTAAATGACAAGGGAGTTTTTTACCTGAAAGATAAAAAATGTAATTTTGATGTGGAGATAGCTAGAGACATGTTTCTTGATTTATATAAAAATAATATTAATAACTTCATCCTATGGAGCGGAGACAGTGATTTTGTTGACCCGATAAACGCTATAACAAAAGAAAATAAGGGTATTTTTATATTTTCAACAGCCGGTAGGACCTCCAGAGAACTGGTTAAACTAAATATTGGGGTTTTTGAAATAAAGAAGATTAAGGAATTTATTTGCTGGCCAAGGGAAATTTACAGCTCAATAAAAGATATAATTGATGAACCTAGTAATCTGCTTTGATTGCATGAAAATATACAGACAGCCAAAGGGGCTCCTTACAGGAGCCCCTAAGCCAGCGTTATAACGATCTTATGATCACAGTAATTTTACCAAATGCAAAAGAAATGTCAAATTTATGTGGTTATATAAGTATTAAATCGACACAAGAACCAACCAAAACAGCTAAACTACCAAGCCTTAATCTCAAGAGCCTTCTCTGCAGCCATTTGTTCGGCTTCTTGTTTTGACTTGCCCTCACCTTCTGTAATAGTTTCTTCACCAACAGTAACTGCGACTGTGAAAATTTTGTTGTGATCCGGACCAACTTCTTTAATTAATTTGTATGATGGTGTAAAACCAGTTTTTTCTTGCGCCATTTCTTGGAATCTACTTTTTGAATCGATAAAAGTTTTATTCTCAATAATATCGTCAATTTGTGCAAATAGTTGATCTGCAATAAATTTTGCAACGATGTCATATCCCTGATCTAGGTAAATTGCTCCAACCACTGATTCAAAAGTGTTTGCTAGAATATACTGTCTAGCTCGTCCTGTATCCTTTGATTCACCTTTTGAAAGCAATAAATATGCGTTCATTCCAGCAAGTTCAGCAGCAGCTGCCAAGGTCTCTGCTTTAACAAGAGCTGAGCGAAGTGCAGTTAATTCTCCCTCATTTTTCTGAGGAAATTTTTTATATAAAAAGTCTGTAACAACAAGCTCAAGCACAGCATCACCCAAGAACTCCAATCTTTCATTGTGTCCCAATTTTAGGCTTTTATTTTCATTCAAATAAGATCTGTGTGTAAAAGCCTTTTTTATTAAATTTTTATCGATAAAAGAAATCCCTATCGATTCTTCAAATTCTGAAATATTTGCATTAGTCATTTTTGTTTGTTTGGGGTCAGGCACCATGGTGCCTGACCCCAAATATTTATTAGTTTATTCCACAACTTCCCCTTTATTGGAAAGCTTACCCAGGGCCTTAACGATTATTGGCATAATATCGTTATAGAAATTCAGGGATAAAATTTCCTTTACATTAAACCATTGAACTTTGTCCAACCCCCCTTTTCCTTCTTCAAGTTTCAGTGGTTTGTATTCAGCTTCAGCCAAAAAATACACGACCTGCTTTCTTATCTTTCCATCCTCAGGATGAGATGCAATATATTCATTGCTTGCAAGCTCATCCATTACAGTTACAGGAACACCAATCTCTTCCTCAATCTTTTCTGCTGCTGCAATCTTTATATCCTTTGATGAATCAATTCCGCCCTTTGATAATGTCCAGTGTCCAAAAACATCATGCACTAATGCAAGATAAATTTCTCCTTCATGTCTTGAGTAAACCACACCACCAGCCAGAGTTTTGATAGGCATTTCCTCATACGGAATATCCTTATTCTTTTTTGGAGCTCTAACATCATCCTTTCCAGGCTCTCCAAGTTCTTTATAAACAGCACCAAGTACCCCGTTAACAAACTTTCCAGACGTCTCTCCTCCATAAGTCTTTGCAAGCTCAATAGATTCATTGATTGCAACCTTTGCTGGAACTTCTGATCTATCAGCAAAAATCAACTCATAAAGACCTAAACGAAGTACATTTCTGTCTACATTTGCGATTTTATCAATAGGCCACTCTGGAGCAGCTTTTTCAATAATCATATCTAAATCTGCCTTCTTTTTTACAACACCATCAGCTAATTTCTTAGCGAATGTAAAATCCGTCATTCCCGGAGCGAATTCTTCTGCATTTCTGACCACTATGTCGCCGATTAAATTATTGTCGACGTTTCTAAAATCCCACTCAAAGAGTGATTGTAGTACGACTGACCTTAATAAATGTCTGTTTGCCATAAGGTATTATTTGTTGATGAAGGTGCTAAGGTGCTGTTGCCGAGACTGTTTATAAATTATTTCTTTGCTTTGACTGCTTTTGCTGGCTTTACGGCCTTTACTTTTGCTACTTTTGCCTTAACTACTTTTGCAGGTTTTGCCTTTGCTTTTACTGCGGCTGCTGCCTTTTTCTCCTTTTTTGTAAGTTTTGCAGCTTTGATTTTCTTTCCTAGTACATCTCTTCCTTTGTACTTACCGCAATTTGAGCAAGCTGTATGCTTTCTGTTTGGAGCTCCGCAATCCTTGCACAGCGTTGCTACCACTGCTGTTAGAGCGTGGTGACTTCTTCTGTTCCCAGTGTGACCGGGTGTGTGTCTCATGTGATTTACCATATAAACCGAATAATATCCTATTATTGGAGTTTTTGCAAGAATTTATGGTGTTTTTTTCTTTGGTAGGAAATTGTCTTTTGATACTACAGATCTACCAATTTCTTTTTCTAATTGTTTCTTAGCAACACCAGCAATTCCCCCACCCCGTTTGGCATCTTTTGCTAGTTTTAAAACTCCTTTTGAATTTTCAATTTTATGAATTTCTGTGGTTGAACGTTCACCCAGCATTGTAAAAATCAACTCAAAATCATCCATATGATCACGCAGATTTTCTCGCTTAAGCCCTTTTACTTTTTTGTATTCATTTGGCGTAACACCAAAAGTAGCTTTAGATATTTCAGCGGTCAAGATTTCATAATCCTTTTGCTCATTTGCCCCTCTATTTTTCCATTCGTCTGTCAGTTCTCCTCGAATAGCAATCCCTCGCATTCTTTTTTCTATCCAATCCTCTGAGTATCCCTTTAGTTTGTAAAGTGTTCTCGTTCTTTTAGTTGCCAATTCAGGATTTTCTATTTCTTGTATTCGCTCATAACCAACTTTTGCAAGCCACCGCTTAAATGGCTCAGCTTTTATTGATGGAATTGATTGAATAATACGAAAAATACCTTCAGTATCAGTACAATCGGTTTCTCGCATCCTTCCATCTTCGGCTGGTAATTTCAACTGTCGACAAATTGTCGACAGTTGAAAACCGCCTTCTTCTTTAACCCTTATTTTCATTCTATACCAATAATCACGGGAATCTGCACTATCAGTAAGAGCCAGAATTACATCCGTAACAGAAAACCACCACTCATTTTGAAATAGTGTTTTTCTTATTTTCTTGCCTTTAAATAAAGAGATTTTTGTTGTTTCCATATTTTATATTTTATTAAATGTTATCAGTTTTTTTAGAAATGTTATTCTGTGTTCCTTGCTTAAGCCGTTTTTCTTTATAGATTCTATGTGTTTTTTTGTTCCATAACCTTTGTGAATATCAAAACCATATTTTGCTAGATTTTTATCTTTATTTAATAAGTTTCGCATATATCTATCTCTGTGCACTTTTGCTAAAATTGAAGCAGCTGAGATAACGGCAAATTTTACATCACCTTTAATGTGGGTTTCTTGATCTACAAATTCAGGAGGAGCTTTGAGCCCTCCATCTAATAGTATACAAACTTGACCCTCTGAAATACCTAAAGATTTTATAAAGTTTTTCAGAAGATTTTTTATGATTTCGTGTATACAAATAGAGATACCGAGTTTATCAATATCCTTTGCACTCTTACTTTTTATTAAAAATTTATAAGGCTCATTAGTTTTATTCTTATTAATTTCATTTCTCAAAGCCTTATCTATTTGCTCTCTCTTTTTTTCTGTTATTTTTTTGGAATCATTTAGTATTAAATTTGGATATTTTGTGGAAAAATTTTTTCTGAAATCAGAATCCGATGTCTGAATACCAAAAGCGCACAAGGTAACTGGACCTGCTAAAGGACCCCGTCCAACTTCATCAATTCCAATAAGCCAGAGTTTACTCTTTTTAAGACCTTTTTTTATTGGTATTTCAGGGCTTTGGATTTTCTTCATAAAAGCTTATACTACATATGTTACTTCGATACCTTTAAAAACACAAAAAACGTCATACCAAACGGAGGCGAGTCTTAGGACACCTCCTGACCGACGTAAAACAAATATATAATATGGCAGACGCAAAAATCGAAACAAAAATAGAAGACAACACACCAAAGCACCCATTCATTCACCTTCATAATCACTCACACTTCAGTCTCCTTCAGGCGGTACCAAAAGTTAAAGACCTAATTAAAGCTGCTGTTGCAAATAATATGCCAGCCGTTGCATTAACCGATGCTGGAAACATGTACGGGGTTATTGAGTTCTTCAAGAAATGTAAAGACGCAAATATTAAGCCAATCATTGGTGTAGATTTTTTCGTTGCAGCGAGAACAAGACATGACAAAGAGCCAAGAATAGATAACAAAAGAAGTAGGCTTATACTACTCGCAAAAAATGAGGACGGTTACAGAAATTTAATTAGACTGACAACAGCAGCAAACTTTGAGGGTTTTTATTATAAACCAAGAATTGACCGCGAGCTTGTAGAAAAATATAAGGAAAACTTAGTTTGCATTATGCCGTCATTTAGCGGTGAATTGTCCCAAGCTCTAGTTGGACACAATAGCGAACACGCAAAAGAAACAGCAGATTTTTATAAAAAACATTTTGGCGATGATTTCTATATTGAAATTACTCATCACGAAGAAATCGAGGGTCATGAGGAAAAGATGCGTCAACTTATTGAATTTGCAAGACAAGAAAATATCAAACTTGTTGCAGCACATGACACCTACTATATAAAAAAGGAGGACAGTAAAACTCGTGATGTCTTGATGAAGATTGCAGACCAATTTGGAGAAAGAAACAGAGATGATGAGGCGGATTTTTCCTTCATCAATCAAGCAGAAGCTGATGAACTATTTAAAGATGAACCAGAAGCAATTTTAAATTGCAAAGAAATAATGGATAAATGTAATCTAGAAATTACATTAGGAAAATGGCTGTTTCCAGAATACGTTGTTGAATCAGGAAGATCCGCTGATGATGAGCTTAGTTACTTAACATACGAAGGAATCAAAAGAAGAAGATTGGAAATGACAGATGAAGCAAAAGAAAGAATAGAATTTGAACTCTCGGTTATTAAAACAAAAGGATATTCGGCATACTTCTTGGTGGTTGCGGACCTTCTAAGATATGCTCATGAGAATGGAATTCTAACTAACATTAGAGGTTCCGTTGCTGGCTCCATAACAACATATTTAACAGGTATTACAAACGTAGATCCCCTAGCCTACAAACTTCCATTTGAAAGATTTCTAAACCCAGAGAGACCTTCTGCACCGGATATCGACATGGACTTTGCCGACAATAGGCGTGATCAAATGATTGGATATACTCGTGATAAATACGGTGCTGATAAAGTTGCTCAAATTGGAACATTTGGAACGATGATGGCCCGCGGTGCTGTTAAAGATGTTGCACGCGCACTTGGATACCCATATACATTAGGAGATAAAATATCAAAACTAATTCCCATGGGTCAACAGGGTTTTGCCATGACAATTGAACGTGCAATCCTAGAAACCCCAGAACTTGCTGAGCTTTATAAAAGAGACGGTGAAGTCAGAATAATAATTGACATGGCACAGAGACTTGAGGGAAACGCTAGACACATTTCTGTTCATGCCGCTGGAGTTGTGGTCTCCCCTATTACATTAACCGATGTTGTACCCTTACAACTTGATCCAAAAGGAGGAGACAGAATTATTACACAGTACGACATGCGTTCTGTTGATGAGAACAATGCCGGTCTTATGAAATTTGACTTCCTTGGAATTAAAAATCTTTCACAACTTGCTGATGCAATTATACTAGCGGAAAAAATTGAAGGAATAAAAGTTGATCTAGAAAACATTCCACTGGATGATCAGAAATCTTTTGACATGCTTGCTCGTGGAGAAACAATTGGACTATTCCAATTAAATGGATCCGGAATGACAAGGTTCCTAAAGGAATTGAAGCCTACATCAATTCATGACATCAACGCCATGGTTGCTTTATATCGTCCAGGTCCAATGGAAACTATTCCTGAATACATTAGAAGAAAAAATGACCCTCGCCTTACAAAATATGAGGATCCAAGAATGGAGAAGTATTTGAAAGAATCCTTTGGTCTTATTGTTTATCAGGATGACTTGCTGTTCTCTGCGATTGAGCTTGCTGGATATTCATGGCTTGAAGCTGATAAATTCAGAAAGGCTGTTGGAAAGAAAAATAGAGAGGAAATGGCCAATCAGAAAATAAAATTAACTGAAGGTATTATTAAGCGTGGTCAGACAAAAGGTTTTGCTGAAAGACTTTGGAAATTATTTGAACCGTTTCAAGCTTATGGATTCAATAAAGCTCATGCCGCAAGTTATGGAAGACTCGCATATCAAACGGCATACATGAAGGCCAACTTCCCTGCAATTTATATGGCAGCCATTCTAACTGGTGCACGTGGAGATGTTGCTGAAATTTCAACCTTCGTCGATGAGTGTAAAAGAATGAATATTCCAACTCTTCCACCTGACATAAATGAGAGTTTTGGAAACTTTACTGTTATTAAAGGTGGTGGAATGGACGGTGATGGAAATCAAACTCCTGACTCAATTAGATTTGGACTATATAGTATTAAAAACTTTGGTGAAGGTATTGGCGATGTAATTATTGAAGAAAGAAAAAGTGGCGGTAAATTTAAAACCCTTGAAGATTTTCTAAATAGAATTAAGAATAAAAATCTAAACAAGAAATCTCTGGAAGCATTGGTTAAGTCTGGAGCGATGGATATTTTTGGCGACCGTGGAGTAATGATTGCAAATACACAGGACTTACTTGAATACAATAAGGAACAACAATCTAGACCTGAGAATCAGGAGTCATTATTTTCAATGTTTGAAACGGTAACCAAAGAATCTGAAGGAAATAAAATTGGCGGGTACGGGCCACATTTGAAACTTCAAGAACTTGGACATGCTACCCAAACAGAAAAATTAGCATGGGAAAAAGAGTTACTTGGATTATATCTGTCTGGCCATCCGCTTGATAAATATAGAGAAATACTTGATAAGCGAGAAATGAACATCGCTAAAGTTCTGGAGATAATTGCCGAGGAAGAGGAAAAAGAAAGATTGGAGATTGAAGCAAGAAGCGCACAGGAGGCACTGGATGCAATGATGAGTGATGCATTCAAAGCTGAAAAAGCAGAAAAAGAAAGACTAGCTGCGGAGAAAGCAAAAAAATCACAAAGCGCAAATAAAGGAAGTGGATGGAGTGGAAAACAACCATACGATAAAAACAAAAAAAAGTTTGACGATGAAGGTACGCCTGTAATTATTGCCGGCATTATTGAAGATGCAAAAGAAATTGCAACAAAAAAAGATCCTACAGTGAAAATGATGTTCCTGAGAATTGCAGACTTTACAGGAGTGATTGAGGCTGTGGTATTCCCAAAAACCTATGAACTTCTAAAGAGTAGTTTAGTGCAAGAAAAATGTGTAATTGTAAAAGGTAAAACCTCCAACAGAAATGGAACACCTTCTATTATTATAGATACGGTGAAGGAGCTGAACTAAACCGTAACTTGATATTTTCAACTACTTCTCCAAATTCAATATCTCATCAATTCTAATTTGCTTAACAAATTCTGGAACGTGAGAAACAAGTATCATTGCACCCTCATACTTATCAAGAGCAGCTGCAATCACAGGAAGGTGTCTAAAGTTAATATGGTTTGTTGGCTCATCCAAAATAAGAAGACCAGGCTCTTGTAACATAAGCCTACAGAAAGCAACTAAACCTTTTTGACCTTCAGAAAGAGACTCGATCTTTGTCTTCATCATTTCTCCATTAATTAAAAATCCAGCTGCAGTAGAGCGAAGTACCTCTTCACTCTTCTTTTGCATTACACCATTTAGAGATTCATAGACAGTATCTGAGAAGTTCAATGTAGAGAAGTCTTGTCTGTAGTATCCAACACGAACACCATCTGCAATTTTTGCATCTGGATTTGTCATTGAAGCAAGAGACTCCAAAAGTGTACTTTTTCCAATTCCATTAGGACCAACCAAAAGCATGTGTTGTTTTTTTCTTAATTCAATATTTACTTTTCTTTCTTGAACCTTGTGAGTCTTTGGATTAAAGGTTTTAAAAGAACTAATATGCAAAAGCTCTCCTGCAATATCAGGTTGTGATGGAATAATAAAAGGTCTAATAGTTTTATCTTCTCTTCTCGTATCCACCTTTTCTTCTTCAAGCTCCTCTGCTCTATCGCGCATACGCTTTGCTACAAGACGCATTTGACCTCCTTTGTTTGCAAAGAAGTTGGCCTTGTCTTTATTTTCCTGAATCTCTTTTGCAAGCATGGCGTTCTTTCTGTTCTCTTTTTCGATTCTTGCTTTAATTTCTTTCAAAAGACTAAAGTAGTCACCAACATATTGTTCAACTTTTCTTGTAAAAATATCCAAGTACAAAACTCCATCTGTAAATGCATTTAAGAAATCAGCATCGTGGGAGATAACTATAACTGTTTTTTTATAATTTTTAATGAAACTTGTAAGATGTGCGATTCCCTCCTTATCCAAGTTGTTTGTAGGCTCATCCAAAAGAAGAATATCTGGATCTTGAATTAATGCAGACGCCAATAGCAGTCTAGCTTGTTGACCCCCTGAGAAAGATTTTACAATTCTATCATGTGGAGCATGTAGGTTAACAACTTCTAAAATATCCTCAATCCTTGGATCAATGTCATAAACCTTCTTATCAAAACACTTTTCAAAATATTCTCTAACATTCAATTCCATATCAGCCTTTGGAATAACCTGTTTTGAAATTGCTATAGTTAGACCATGTCCGATGTGAACATTTCCAGACTCGGGTGCAAAATCCCCAGTTATTAACTTAAATATTGTAGTTTTACCAGCACCATTTTGGCCCATGAAAGTTATTTTTGCACCTCCGGCAACAGAAAAACTAGCCTCTTCAAGGATTGGTTTATTGTGTCCATATTCAAAAGACACTTTATCAAATCTAATTATTATTTCATTTTGAGCCATATAATGTAAGCTGGATGCCTTTTATCGCGAATTTAGTGACACGTATTTAGCAACAGGTCTATAGCTTACCCTAAAACGCCAGTTTTTCAAAGCTTTTGCTTGACAACACACCCTCCCTTTTTATATAATATGAGCATATGAAGAAAGGGACCTTTATGCAGATGCGTCTGCATCGAGGGCCTTTTTATTTTTACAACTTGGACTTTATAGAAAATTTAGAATAATGATGATTTAAAAATGTTATTTCAATATTTTTATTTTTAAGCAAAAACGAGCAATTTCTTTCATCTGGTGAAATTAGTGCACTAAAAACACCTCTGTCTCGTAGGAATTCCACAACACAGCCAAAATCACCGTCGCCGGTAATTAGGAAACATTTACTAAAAGACTTCTCATAATAATCGGATACTATTTTTAAAACTAGTTCAGCATCACAATTACCTTTTGTACTGTTTCCAATAAATAATGTATGTTTGAATATTATATTAAAACCGCACCCCTTTAGATATTCATATGTTTTCAGATTCTGTTCCATGTATCCAATAAAGAGGTAAAATTTATTTATATTATATTTCTGGCTAAGCCAGATTCTTAATCTCTTATAGTCGATTTCAAAACCCAGTCCTTTGGCGGATTTATGTAAATTAGCACTATCAATGTACATGTTTATTCTTGACTGTAGAGGCATTAATATTATCTATACTACACAATAGAGTTAAAATTTTAATAAATAAATCCTAAAGAAAAGCTGAATTTATTATGTAGTAATGTCAATAAGGCATCCATAATATAGTTATTATAAAGGTGAGTTGCAACAAAAATGGAACCCTTCCAAATTCCCCAAAATACTGCTATTCTGTAACTTATGAAAGATATAAACGATGTTCAAAACAGCGCCGTAAACGGTGCAGATAATAATTCCATAGAGGCAATTAGACACTCCCTCTCTCACCTTCTAGCGGCTGCCACCCTAGAGTTATATCCAACAACCAAAGTTACCTTGGGACCCTCAATTGAAAATGGATTCTACTATGATATGGATTTTGAGACAGCAATTAAAGATGAAGACTTGCAACCAATAGAGGATAAGATGCGTGAAATTCTTCCAACATGGAAAGGAGAATTTACACACAAAGATGTTACACCAGAAGAGGCCAGAGAATTTTTTAAAGGTAATCCTTTCAAACTAGAGTTGATTGAAGAAATCGCCAAAAAAGGAGAGCAAATTACACTTTATACTTCAGGTAAGTTTACAGACCTTTGTCGTGGTGGTCACGCAAAAGATCTTTCAACTATTGATCCACTATCATTTAAATTGAATAAAATTGCTGGTGCTTATTGGAGAGGAGACGAAAAGAATAAAATGTTAACTCGTGTCTACGGTTTTGCATTTCCATCAAAAGCAGAACTTGATATTTTTCTTAATCAACAAGAAGAAGCAAAAAAACGTGATCACAGAAAATTAGGAAAAGAATTAAAACTTTTCACAATTTCAGATCTTGTTGGCTCAGGTCTTCCTCTATTCCAACCAAAAGGAATGATTTTAAGAAAGATGGTAGAAGAATATCTTTGGGAACTTCACAAAGATAACGGATATGACAGAGTTTGGACTCCACACCTTGCTAAGGCAGAATTATATGAAGTATCAGGACACGGCGCTCACTACTTAGCAGATATGTTTGCAGTACACGGTGGAACAAGTAAGGAAGACTTTTACATGAAGCCAATGAACTGCCCTCATCACATGCAATTATTTGCTGATAATCAGTTCTCATATAGGGATATGCCAATTAGATACTTTGAACCGGCAACAGTTTATAGAGATGAAAAGACTGGACAATTGGGTGGATTAACTAGAGTTCGCGCTATTACACAAGATGATGGACACCTTTTCTGTAGAGCAAATCAAATTCAGCAAGAGGTTAAAACAATTGTTGAAATAATCAAAAGCTTCTACATTACAATGGGGATGATCGATGGATACAAGGTTCGTCTTTCACTTAGAGGTGATACTGACAGAGAGAGTTATCTAGGTGGAGATGAAATCTGGGATACAGCAGAAGGAGCTCTTAGACAAGTTTGTGAGGAAGAAAAACTTCCATACTTTGAAGGTAAAGGTGAGGCAGCTTTCTATGGACCAAAATTAGACTTTATGTTTAAGGATGCGATTGGTCGTGAATGGCAACTTGCAACAATTCAATGTGACTTTAATATGCCAAAAAGATTTGAATTAAGTTTCATCAATGAGAAGGGTGAAAAAGAAACACCAGTGGTTATTCATCGTGCTATTGCTGGATCACTTGAGAGATTTTTGGGAGTTATGATTGAGCACTTTGCTGGATCATTTCCAGTATGGATATCCCCTGTTCAAGTTAAAGTTGTTCCAATTGGTGAGAGACAATTTGAGTATGCAAAAGAAGTTTATACCGCACTTAAAAAAGCAGATATACGAGTTGAACTTGATGAATCAAATGAAAGTCTGGGTAAGAAAATTAGAAATGCTAAAACAGAAAAGATTCCTTATGTACTAGTCATTGGTGATAAAGAAATTGAAGCAAAAGCAGTAACTGTTGAAGGAAGAAATGATGCAAAACTTGGACAAATGAGTGTTGATGCTTTCATAGAAAAGATAAGTACAGAAAAATCTGATAGAAAACTAGACTAGTTTATATTGGATTTGCACTGTAGCTTTTCGACGATATTAATAGGACAGAATAATACCCCGGGCGCGCTAGCGCGCCCGGGGTATTTTGCCACATAGTGGTTTCATAATCATAAAAACTTGGAACATCCAATCAGTCCCCCTTGTCATCTAGGGCATGTACCCCCGTGGGACAATCTGCTATGAGAAATCTAAATCCATGCAATATGTGATTGTAGAGAATATAAGACGGGTTCTTTGATATAGATTCAATAGGCTTATCACCAGCATCATCCGGACCATCAACCTTTGAGTGATGTCTTACTTTTGAGGCAACCGTATCTACATAGAACTGTACAACTTTTTTAAACCAAGCGAGCGTTGATTCGTCATCTTCATCACTCCAGGCAAGCTGAAGACTGAGCCTATCCGCAATAAGACTTCCACAGTTCTCCTTTTCAAGTTCCTGAAAAATACACATAACAGTATAAGCTTCTCCCCCTTTACCTAGAAGAAGATTTGTACGCAATGATTTTTCCATGAGCTCTTGTATTTGTACAATTTTAGCATCCCAGTCGCCCCAATTTCCTACTCCTGAAATTTCCAGGTTGTAAGCCTCCTTATTATCTGACTTGAGACGATCCAGGGTAAACTTAACAGCTCTTCTAGAGTGAGCACACCTATTACTTAGCCTTATCATATACACAAGCAAAGCAATGAATACTGCCCCCGTAGCGAGTACGAAGGAAGCTATAAAAAAAACAGATGGGTTATATGAAATGTTTTTCATCTTAATGAATATTGTTTGTTTTTATTTCAGATTCAATGAGCGAATTCAGGAAAATAATACACCCATAGAGGATATAGTCAACAGCCTTAAATCTATAGTTGAGACTATATAGCTCGTTATTTTACCTATGTACAGGTAGACAAATAAAAATACCACACATTACTGCGTGGTATTTTTATTTTCTATGTAAGATGTTTAAGTCAAAGTTTTTCTATGGGTCATTCCCCCAACCTACCAATCGGACAGACTTTTAATCTTACAGTAATCCTTTCTTTCTAAGATTTTCTTGTTTGAAGTCTTCTATCTTTGATCTGTTTGCAAGAGCAAGCTTCGTTTTTCTTTTTGAAACTAGCATGAATCCTACAAAGGCTGACCAAAGTGTTAATCCAATAACATACAGAGCAACCTTCATGTTGAAATCAATTCCAGTCGCTGGTACTTCATTTAGATAAATTCCTGAAATTGGAGTTCCTGCAACTACTGATCCAGTTACATTAACATTACATGAAACTGTAACTGATTGGCCATTATTTGTGTAAACAGTAACATTTGCAGTCTTTGTCCCAGGAGTTGTATATCTTTGTTGAATTTGATATGCATTACCATAACTTAGACTATCTGTTCCTGTCCAAGAATATGTGTACGCACCATTTCCACCATTTGGGTATACTGTCCATATAACATTGTCTCCAACATTTGCATTTGTTGGCAGCGCTGAACATATTGCAGTTAGATTTGTATAATTACTATTATAATTGTAATTATTATTATAGTTGTAATTAGTATTTTGGTTTACATATGCATTACATGATCTTGTAACCGATTGGTTTCCTGAAGTAACTGTTAGAGAAACAGTTTTTGATCCGATACTTGTAAACCTACCTGTTATTACTTGTGAAGATCCTGAAATACCATCTGATCCTGACCAAAAATATGAATATGACCCATTACCTCCGGCAGCATTTCCAGAAAGTGTAACTGAATCATTTAGGTAAACATTATTTGGATTTATAGTACAAGATGCAGTTAAGTTATTATAAACTGGAGTAACTATAGGTTGAACTACTGGTGTATTTGGTACGTAAACTATTTGAGGTGCTGGTGTATAAACATATCCTCCAGTTGAACATGATGAACATCCTGAACTATATCCGTATGAATAATCTGAGTAGTATGATGGATAATAGGAATTATCATAATATGTTGTTGGTTGAACGTATGATACTGAGGGTTCTGAATATGTGTATGACGGTGTAGTATAGTCTACATAGTTTGGATAATATGAAGTTGATTGATCGGAACTATAAGAAGTATTATCCCATGCAAAACTATCTTCATACCCTGAGCCATAATAATATCCATCATCCTCTCCAGCCTTAGCTGTAATTGGCATTGCTGTGAACATTACGAATGCAGCTAATGCAAAAATTGTGTATTTTGTTGTTTTGTTGATCTTAAACATAGTAGTTATATTATATACCAAAATAACTATATTGTCAATAGTTTTAGCCTTCCATAAATACGTTACTCCTTGGCCGATAAGTCAAATTAGCCATATTATAAGCCTTATTTGTGTAAAAAACACTAATTATTGACTTGAAACAGCACTAACCACGTATCGATCACTCGCTTGCCCAAAGCTGTCGCAGGTAGATAAAGTAATACTTGGCTTGCTGGCGTCAAATTTTATATATGTGTCATTTTTACTCACCTCTTTCACATCAGTAACGCTATAAATATGACTTTTTCCGCTTTGAGAATATACCATTATTTGGTCTCCATTCTTTAAATTCTTAATATTATTAAATACCTTAAAGGCTTGATTTTGAACCACCTTAAAGCCTGTAGAATGCCCGAATACAAAGATATTTCCTGAGGAAAGAGTCCCTGACCCAGGGTATCTAACTGGGGCCTTTGATA
>SESB01000555.1_pt1 | contig 26680 bp, 24 predicted proteins | sample 3171441 | NCBI WGS metagenome assembly SESB01 (sample SAMN06051867, study PRJNA518727) | freshwater metagenome | biome: subpolar coniferous forest; feature: holomictic lake; material: water; isolation source: holomictic Lake 227, 6 m depth | place: Canada: near Kenora, Ontario | collected... | reverse complement strand
CATCTTTGATGAGGCAAGAGATTCACCGAATGAAACCGGAACCCCCGTCGCATCTCGCAATGCAATAGCTAACTTACCTTCAGATTCTAAGAATGGATCCTCAACAAAGGAGATCCCATATTCCTTGATGAGATTAACTCTTTCTACGGCATTCTCTAATGTGCCGAAGGTTCTAAAGGCATCAACTGCGATATGTGCATCATCGCCAACCAGAGTTTTTAGAACCCTTAGTCGATTCGCATCTCTTTTAGGATCCTTTGCGCCTACAACAATTTTGAATGATTTGATTCCACGTTCTAAGGCATGGTGTATCTCTTCTTCAAGAGCGATTTCGTTGTCGCCATAGTGATACCCAACCACAGAATAAATTGGAATTTCATTTACTGTGGCGCCAAGTAGTTTTGAAATATTCATACCCGCGCGTATTCCCGCTATGTCATGTAAGGCGATATCTATTGCGCTTAAACCAGATGTAACAGTGCCGTGTTCGCTAGATTGCCAATTAAACCCAAGAATAAGATTGCGTACTTCGTCGGGTGATTCTGAGTCTTTCCCGACAGCAACAGGAGTCATTACATCATCGATTAATTGTGAGATTGGCAGGCCTCTGCTGTAGCAATAACCCATTCCAACTAAACCATCGTTAGTCGTTATTTTTACAACCGAGTATGTGCGATGAGTAATTTGAGCAGTGCCAACTGATAAAGGTTGCGGCAGCGGTACTCGAGCTTCAAAAGTTTCGATCCTGCTGATCGCATCCATAAACAGGGATGCTAGACCCTTGATATTCAATCGTCAACTGTTTACAATAACAGTTATTGTCGGTTTCGATAAGCGTAAGGAAGTGCAATGAAAGTTCTAATCTTCGGTGGAACTCGTTTTATGGGTCGTTATGTTCTGCGCGCATTACTCGATGTCGGTGTAGACGTCACGATCGCAAATAGAGGCACTCGTGAAGAAAATAAAGGTGCACATAACGTCATTTGTGATCGGTCTCAGCCAGGGACTCTCGAACAGTTCAAAGATTCCACCTTTGATGCTGTTATTGATTTTTCAGCATACGCATCTGACTGGGTAGAAGAGGCAGGTAATTTCTTTGCCGGCAAGATATCTCGCTACATCTTTATTTCCACGGGAGCTGTTTACACATCTAGTCAAGTATTTCCAATAACTGAAGATTTTCCTAAAGGCCCTCCTCATCCTTTTGCTCCATATGCTGCGGAGAAAATCCGTTCAGAGTCATTACTAAGAGCATTCAATGCGAAAGGCGCTTTTGACACAACTGCGCTTCGTCTTCCATTTGTAATGGGTCCCGATAATTATGAAGATAGAGAATCCTTTGTATTTAGTCGCCTGCTTTCCAAGCAACCAATATTTTTGGCCAACGGAGGCAAATCGATTCACTCATTTATTTATGCAGGCGATGTCGCGAGTGCAATTGTTAGAATCTTGAGTTTAAGTAGGGATAAAGGTAGTGAGGAATTCAATCTTGCAATTCCGCAAGCTACAACTAGTCGTGGTTTTGTAGATTTGGCTGCTGAGGTCTGTGGAATTCAACCTAATGTTGTTTCATATCAGCCAGAAGAGTTTCAGATCGACACCATTAATTTCGACTTAAAGAATGTAGCCTTCCCCTTCCCTGAAAATAATGCTTATCTAAGTTCAGAGAAGATTTTGAATACATTAGGTTTTTCACCAGCCTATGATCTTAAGTCTATGCTTTCAGAGTATTACGAATGGTGGATGAAAGGCTCAAATAAGGCTCCAAAGGAGTATCCACTTGAAAGTAGAATTAAAGAAGCATTCGGAAAGTAATGTGTTATGAAATCAAAAGTTGATCAGCAGAATCAATCAGATAACTTGTCTGAACTTGAAGCCTTAGAGGCAATTCAAGATCGAGTTTTATGGCTGTCAACTCGCATGATTGACTATGCAAATACTGACAGGCCTAACGTAGATGGCATAAAAGTTGGTGGACATCAGGCATCTAGCGCTTCGATGGTTTCAATTTTGACCGCACTGTACTTTGATTTTATTGATTCCGAAGACCGATTGAGCATTAAACCCCATGCCTCTCCGGTCTTTCACTCAATTCAATATTTATTGGGTAATTTGGATGGCAGCTATCTCAAGAAACTTCGAGAAGCCGGCGGGTTACAAAGTTATCCTTCGCGAACAAAGGATCCAGATACGGTCGATTTTTCAACTGGATCTGTTGGTTTAGGAGCAGTTGCACCTTTGTTTGCCGCGGTCACACGACAGTACGTGGATTCACATTTTGGGGCGAGACCAAAATCTCGTTTCATTTCTGTAATTGGTGATGCCGAGCTAGATGAAGGAAATATTTGGGAAGCACTGGCTGACCCAGTTACAACCAATCTGGGAAATGTCATGTGGATCGTTGATTTCAACAGACAGTCTCTTGATCGTGTTATACCTGGTGTTCGCATTGCGCAATGGACAGCGCAATTTGAAGCGGCTGGTTGGCATGTTAAAGAAGTTAAATATGGTTCAAAACTAAGTAATGTCTTTGAAGATTCAAATAGCCGGGATTTCAAAAATTGGTTTGATGAGATTCCAAATGAGCAATATCAATCACTTTTTGGGCTTGCACCTAATGAAGCAAGAATTCGATTTTTGGAAGGATCACCAGAAGGAGTTAGCAACTTTTTAGAAAAGTATAGTGACGAAGAGCTTTTTGAAATTTTAACTGATTTAGGCGGTCACGATATTTCTTCCCTCCTACAGGCCTTTAAGGAGTGCGATCAAGTTTCAAACAAACCAAGTGTTGTCTTTGCATACACAATTAAAGGATGGCACTTACCTATAGCCGGGGATAAGAGAAATCACTCAGCGCAGATTTCAAAAAAGCAGATTGAAGATCTGCGCACATCGGTGGGATTAAATGAATCAAATGAGTGGAGCAAATTTGAGCCAGGGAGTGCAGAGGATTCACTGTGTTTATCTAGGGCTCAGTCATTAAAGCGCTTAGTAAGCAAGGCTGAAATAGCAGCAGAATTTCCTCACACGACAGGAATAGCACCAACGGGCTCTTCATCTTCTCAAGAAGCCTTTGGCCGTGTACTTACTGAAGTAAGTAGGAATGAAGCAATTAGGCCTTATTTAGTCACCACAGCTCCAGATGTTGCAACATCTACAAATCTAGGTGGTTTTATTAATCGGCACGGAATCTTTAATAAAGATGTTAAACGCGAATGGAATGAGACTTCGATTCAAAAATGGGTAGAAAGTCCCAAGGGACAACACATCGAGCTTGGAATCAGTGAAATGAATCTGTTTACTCTGTTGGGTCAGCTTGGAATTTCAGGGGATACATCTGATCAGCCACTAATTCCTATTGGGACTGTTTATGATCCATTTGTTTTGCGAGGCTTAGATGCTTTTATTTATAGTGTTTACTCTGGTGCAAAATTTATTGTTGCTGGAACCCCTTCAGGGGTAACACTCGCCCCAGAAGGCGGAGCTCATCAATCAACAATTACGCCTTCTGTCGGCGTTGAGTTACCAGGTGTAGTTTTAATGGAACCAGCATTTGCGCAATCTCTTGATTGGTTACTATGCGACGCACTTGCCCATGTTGCAGGCGCAAAAAAGAACACGACTCCTGATCTAACGCCAAATGAGCTAGCTTTCTATTTTAGATTAACAACTCGGTCCATCGACCAACAACCATTTTATGAAGCGAAACAACGGATTGGTGAAGCAACATTGCGATCACAAGTTCTTGCAGGTGCATACAAATTAGTTGATGGACGGGCTGCATTAGCAAAACAGGATGACCAACGTGCGCCAGTAGTTTATTTGGCTAGTAGTGGCGCAGTGATGCCAGAGGTCTTAACTGCTGCTAAGCAGCTCGCACTAGAAGGCGTGATCGCGCATGTCATTGACATAACTTCGCTAGGCCGAGTCTTTGGAAGTTGGCAAAGAACACTTAAGCAAGGCATTCGTACCGCAACTACTCCATCTTTACCAGGAGTATTAAGAACTACCTTTACAGAAAAAGCTCCAATAGTTTCAATTCATGATGGATCTTCGCACGCGATGGCTTGGTTGGGATCTGCCGTAGGGATGCCTCAAGTGGCCATGGGCGTGGATAGTTTTGGGCAATCAGGAAACATTCCAGATTTGTATGCCATGCACGATTTAAACTCTGAATCCATAATCAATGGCGCGTTAGCAGCATTGAGCCTTAATACTTAAGAGTTATCCCAACACACACGGATCGAAGCCACTTACCAATCGATACTTCCACCTGGGTTCATCGCTAAATTTCCGCCATCGACAGGCATCGCAATACCTGTCACCATAGAGGCTGCATCTGAAGCGAGGAAAAGAACCGGTCCAACCATTTCTTCGGGGTTACCAAAGCGTCCAAGAGGAATTCCTGAAGTTACGCGTTCTACCAACTTAGCTCGAATAGGATCTTTTTTATATTCTTCCCATGTCGCGTTATCAAATTGACATGGCAAAATCGAATTTACTCGGATACCGTGCCGCGCCCAGTCAAAAGCACAATCTTTCGTCAACTGAATGACCCCAGCCTTAGCGGCTCCATAGGCAACACTTCCCCGACCTAAAGCAGATGCCCCGGCTATGGAACTAAAGTTAATAATGCTCCCACCATTTCCTGATTTAATCATTCGTTGGGCCGCAGCTTTGGAAGTAAGAAAAAAACTAGTTAAATCATCGGTGATCGTTTTCTCCCAGTCCTTTAGAGGCATTACATCAGGTGAGGATCGATATTGTGGAGCAGAAATTGCATTTACTAAAATATTTAACGATGTGATCTTGTCAATCTTTGCAAACAATTCTTCCACTTCAGACTCTTTGCTTAGGTCACCCTCAAATGCATGAGCAACTCCACCAGCTGCTTTAATTTTTGTCGCTACGTTGATAGCATTTTGGAGGTTAATGTCAGCAATTATTACTTCGGCTCCCGCTTGGGAAAGACCAAGGCCAATTGCACTACCCAGTGCACCACCTCCACCTGTGATTAATACGCTTCTGCCCGTTAGGTCAAATAGAGAAGTTGTTGAACTCATAGTCGAATCCTTTCCGATTCATATTCTAAAGATGTAGTAGCAGGGGGCCGTTATTTAGGCGGCCTATAATCAATGTGTCTGAAATGATCCGATTACCTTCACGCTTCAATCCTTTAACTAGTTCGTTATCAGAAACACCTGTGATGGAAAGTAAAACATTGTTTGAATGGATTAGGTCATATTTAGTCAGCACAGGAAGTTTGAGTACTTTTAGAGGATCTTGGGTAAATGATTCAATATGCGCTTTAGAGACAATTTGAGTTTGAATATTTCCCCCTAAGGCAATTATTCCTGCAGCTGCTATGACAGCTTCGGGAGATCCACCAATACCGATCATGGCATCCACTTTAGTTTCAGGTAAACTTGTTGCCAGAGCAGCGGTCACATCGCCGTCATCAAAGAATCTAACTTTGATCCCAAGGGCTTGTAGTTCTAGTGCCAACTTTTCATGTCGTGGTCTGCGCAAGACATTGACGACTAAGTCCTGAATCTTCTTGGACTTAGCTTCAGCAATGATGTGCAGATTTTCGATCAATGGTCTTGAGATTGAAATCCGTGACGCTGCTTCATGCCCTGTCACCAACTTGTACATGTAGAAATTATCTTCAGGGTTGAACATGGTGTTGCTTGGGGAAAAGGCAATCAGGCTAACAGCGCCGGTCTTTCCTTTAGCTACTAATGATGTTCCATCAATTGGGTCAACAGCTATATCAACTGCAATTCCACTGCCATTACCAACTTTTTCTCCACTTTTTAACATTGGAGCGTTATCTTTCTGTCCCTCACCAATTACCACGGTGCCAGCCATCGCAATCGTGTTGAGAGCAGCGCGCATTGCATTTACGGCAGCCCCATCAATTGTGTTTTTATCCATTGATCCATGAAGATCAATAACACTTTCAGCAGCAGATGTTGTTATTTTTTGAATCTGCTCTAAGGAAAGCGATTCAAGCATTATTGCTAACTCCTGAAGCGACAGAGGTGCTTATTGCTGCTCTTCCACTTTCTAATCGAGCGATCGGAACCCTAAATGGTGAACAGGAAACATAGTCAATCCCCAAAGAGTTAAAGAAATGAATACTGCGAGGATCGCCGCCGTGCTCACCACAGATACCTAATTTGAATTGTGGATTTAGAGTTCGAGCATGTTCGACGGCAGTTCTTACAAGGATTCCTACTCCCGCTTCATCTAGTGATTCGAAAGGATTAAATGGCAGCAGCTCTAAATCTAGATACCTAGGCAAAAATGAGGATTCAACATCATCTCGACTAAACGCCCAAGTGAGCTGTGTTAAATCATTTGTACCGAAAGAGAAGAAGTCGGCGTAAGGAACCAGGCGATCGGCGGTGATTGCAGCACGAGGAGTTTCAATCATGGTTCCAATTGGGAAAGTTGTTGTTTGACCAGCATGAGCAAAGGTTGTTTTTATTTCTTGTTCAAGTGTTTCTCTCAAGTGCAGTAACTCTCTTTGAGTCGCTACCAATGGGATCATGACTTCTGGAAGGGGAGTGTGCCCAACCCGTTGTACTTCGATAAAAGCATGCACCAGTGCGCGAACTTGCATTTTGTATAGTTCAGGAATCAAAATGCCAAGTCGTACTCCACGCAAGCCAAGCATTGGATTTGCTTCGTGCATTCTTTGGACGGCAGCAAAAATTGCTGTGTCACGTGGTGATACTTCTAGATTAAGCGCTTCTGATCTGGCTCTTTCAGCCATTAGTGTTGAAAGTGGTGGCAAGAATTCGTGCAATGGAGGATCAAGCAAGCGCACTGTCACGGGTTGCCCAGACATCGCCATCATGATTCCAACAAAGTCAGCTCTTTGCAGAGGTTCCATCTCAGCAATCACGCCATTTTGGATTTCTTCATTTTCGGCCAAAACTAATCTTTCAATGTAACTTCTACGTGGCCCCAAAAACATATGTTCAGTTCTACAAAGTCCAACACCTTCTGCGCCCAGAATTCTCGATCTAACAGCATCTTCAGGTGTATCTGCATTGGCGTGCACGCGTAATTTACGTACTGCATCAGCGTGAGTCAGAATTCTGTCGACTGCTTTTACGACGGCAGGTGCATTGGGATTGTCCGCGGCAAGTCGTCCTTCTAAATATGAAGTAACGTGGGACGCAACCACTGGAACTTCTCCTAAATAGACCGCACCCGTACTTCCATCTATTGAAATAATGTCGCCTTCATGAACAACGTACTGCCCAATTGAAAATAAACCTGCCTTTTCATCAACGGTGATACTTTCACAGCCACACACCGCGGTCTTTCCCATACCTCTTGCTACGACAGCTGCGTGTGAAGTTTTTCCACCCCGGCTTGTCAAAATACCTTCTGAAGCAACCATTCCAACAAGATCATCTGGACTTGTTTCTCGCCTGACAAGAATTACTTTTTTCCCGCTTAATGAAAGATCGTGCGCTCTCTTCGAGTCAAATACAACGGCACCTACGGCTGCCCCAGGTGAGGCTGGTATACCTCTTGCAATTTCTAGTGTTGTGGTCGACAAATCAAACTGGGGAAACATTAAATGTACTAACTGTTCTCCTGATGTTCGAAGCAGTGCTTCATCAATATTTATCTTTCCTTCGTCAACTAACTGACTAGCAATTCGAAAAGCAGCCTCTGCCGTTCTTTTTCCTACTCTAGTTTGCAAAATCCAGAGCTTTCCTTTTTCAACTGTAAATTCGATATCACAGAGATCCCTGTAATGATTTTCAAGAAGGCTCATTGTTGAATCTAGCTCGGCATAAACGGAAGGATATTTCTGTGCAAATTCATGTAGAGAGATTGGAGTTCGAATACCCGCAACTACATCTTCACCTTGTGCTCGTTCTAGGTAGTCACCATAGTTTCCGGTCTCACCGGTTGAAGGATTGCGTGTAAATGCAACTCCAGTTCCCGAATCATCGGTTAAGTTTCCAAATACCATTGATTGGATGTTAACTGCAGTTCCTAAATCTGAAGGAATTCTTTCTCTCTGACGGTATAGCTGGGCTCGTTCAGAATTCCATGAGTGAAAGACCGCCTCAATAGAACGAAGTAAATGGTCTCGCGGATTTAGAGAAAATGGTTTTTCTTCATACTTTTCTATCAATTGTATGTAATCAGCTATCAGTAACTTTGTTATTTCAAACTCCAACTTATCTACGGTCTTTACTTTTGCCTCTTGCAAGTATTTTTGATCGATTTCAGCAAAACTATCTTTAGGAATTTCACATACTATTCGCCCGTATAGATCAATAAATCTCCGGTACGAATCCCAGGCAAATTCAGGATTTCCAGTTTGCTGTGCCAAGCCATGTGCTACATCGGGAGTCATTCCGACATTGAGAATAGTTTCCATCATTCCGGGCATAGAAAACTTTGCACCAGATCGCACCGAAATAATGAGTGGATTTTCGGGATTGCCAAAGCTCCGGCCCAAGGTGCTCTCAAGTTGTTGTAGTGAAGCATCCAACTCATCAACTAGTTTTTGGGGAAGTGATCTAGTCCGCAAAAATTCTCTACATGCATGAGTAGTGATTGTGAATCCAGGAGGAACTGGTAAGCCAATCTTGACCATTTCTGCCAAGTTGGCGCCTTTGCCACCCAAAAGATCTGACTGTGTTTTATCCCCAAAGGAAAAGGGATAGATAAAGTCTGCAACCTTGGTCATTTCTTACTCCCCATAAACAACGTAGGGCTGAACAGTAATGCTCAAAGGAGAAATTGTAAACAGTATACAAAACAACTCTTAGCGGGTGGCGTTGGCGATCCTTTCAAGGGCTTTGCTCGCATAGCTGTGAACAGCCGAAACATCGTGCGTTGCGGCGATTTCTTGGGTCCAAAGGGCCCCACCCATGCAAACACCAACACATCCGGCGTCAATATAGGAACGTACCTCTGATGGCTGCACTCCACCTGATACCACTAGTGACAGATCAGGCAGTGGCTCCAAAACGCTGTGAACAAATTCAATTCCTCCGACAGCACTAATTGGAAAAACTTTAAGGCTTGTTGCACCAAGTTGTTGCGCTCGAACCATTTCAGATGGCGTCAAAGTGCCAGGTGTGAATGGCAAACCCAATCGCACCGCCTCTTTAAGGATTGCTTCATCTAAATTTGGGGCAACTCCAAAAGATGCTCCCATTGCGTGCAGTCTTTGAACTTGATCAACAGTTCGTACTGTTCCGCCGCCAACTCGCGTCACACCTTCTGCGATTAACTTTTCAATAACACTCAAAGCATTAGGCACAGTCATTGTGACTTCAATAGCATCAACACTAGTTGTGTTGAAACCTCGAGCCAGGGTCAGAGCAATCTCTGGATCATCAGTTCGGATTACGGCAATAACACCAGACTTCATACTGCCGTAAGTCCTGCATCCATCGAAAACACAGTTCCATTTACAAACCTAGCTTCTGGGCTTAACAAGAATGCAATGCCGTGAGCAACTTCTTCAGGTGTTCCCATCTTTCCATCTAGCTGACGAGCCTCCATCAACTTTCTGGTCGCTGCAGGATCTGGTGCGTCAGAAAGTATTCGGCCAATCCACGTTGAATCAACGGTTCCTGGTGCAATTGCATTGATTCGAATTCCATCAAGTGCGTGATCTGCTGCAATGCAACGAGTTAAGCCAACTACAGCAGCTTTAGATGCACAGTAGGCGACTCTGTTTTTGAGTCCTACAAGTGCACCAGCAGAAGCCACATTGACGATTTCGCCTTTTTTGCGCGCAACCATTTGCGGAACAATGAGCTTGCACATCAAGAAAGTTGCCTTAATGTTCACATCAAAGGTCAGGTCCCATTCTTCAAGAGTTGTCTGCTCGACAGTTCTTGCAAAGCCAATACCAGCGTTATTTACAAGGGCATCTACTTCGAACTCACTGAACTTTTTACCAAGCGTACTTAGGACATTTTCACCGTCAGAGAGGTCAATATTTAGAATTTCTACCTTGCGGTTGTGGACCCCTAACGAGGTTCGGGCAATCTCAAGATTAGAAAGATCTTTGTCAATCAGAAAAAGGTCATAGCCATTTTTGGCAAGTTGATGTGCCGTTGCTAAACCAATTCCATTTGCTCCACCCGTAATGACAGCAAGTGGTTGTGATGAACCTTTGTAACTCACAATTAAGCCCCGACGACTTTGTTTCTTAGAATTCCGATCTTTTCGATCTCAACTTCAATAACGTCTCCGGCCTTCATGAAGACGGGCGGCTTTGAAAATGCGCCAACTCCATGAGGTGTTCCAGTAGTAATCACATCGCCAGGTTCCAAAGTGATGCGTGCAGAGATATAAGAGATCAAGAATGGGATACTAAAGATTAGGTTTGATGTGTTACTTGATTGAACTGTTTTTCCATTCAAGCGAGCTTCAATCTTTAGATTATGTGGGTCCCCAATTTCACTAGCTGGCACAATGCGTGGTCCGATTGGACCGTATGTGTCATATGACTTGCTTCGCACCCATTGGCCATCTTTGCCTTGTGCTTCTCGATCTGTGACATCGTTCATGCATGTATATCCAGAAACATAATTCAGGGCGTCCGCCTCTGATACTCGAACAGCTTTCTTGCCAATAACTACAGCAAACTCAGCTTCCCAGTCGGTCTGTGTTACACCGGCTGGAATGACAATGTTGTCCTCGTGCGCAATTAGCGATGTAGTCCACTTCGTAAACAGGACAGGAACTTCTGGAAGTGGGACATTTGCTTCGGCTGCATGGTCTTTATAATTAAGACCAACGGCGATTACCTTTCCAGGCATTGGTAGTGGCAGATTCATGAAAGTACCTTTCTAGGCTCAAAAATAGATAGCCGTAAGACTACCCCCGGGCCATTAAATTGTATACAGTAAACCCCATACACAAAGGGGGTAGATTTCAATGAGCGAGATCGTTATGGCTGTAGGTGAGGGAATCGAAACCTCTTGGGTTAAACCAGTTGCCGAAAAACTAGGATTTTCAATCAAGGTTGGACCGCTTGCGAGTACCGAAGAATTTATTGAAACAACCACTGGCTGCCAAGCGGTCTTGGTGGCACTGCATAAATTAGATGCAGAGAAATTTGCGAACATGCCGAGTTCAGTAAAGTGCATTAGTCGTTTGGGTGTTGGTTTAGACAGTATTGATTTAGTTGCTGCAAAAGCTCACAGCATGCCGGTGATATTTCAACCAACGTATGCATATAACGAAGTAGCAAATCATGCCATTTCAATGATCATGGCATTACACAGAGGTTTATTCCAAGCAAACAAAAGCACACAGGCTGGTCAGTGGATTCCTGCACCACAAACTGCAGAAATCATTTCTCTTCAAGATTCATCATTAGGCGTAATTGGTTGCGGAAGAATCGGTCGCAATTTTATCGAAAAAATGCGCCCCTTTGTTAAAGAGGTAATTGGTTATGACCCAGGTGTAACCTCGCCAATCGAAGGCGTGCGCATGGTTTCAAATCTTGATGAGCTATTGACGAATTGCAAAGTGATTAGCATGCATGCTCCATATATGCCGTCTACTCACCACATGATTTCTGAAAAAGAGTTGGCAAAAATGCAAAAGGGATCAATTCTGGTAAATGTATCTAGAGGCGGCCTTATTGATGAAGATGCATTAGTCAAAGCCCTTGAGTCAGGCCATCTTGATGGCGCTGGCCTAGACGTTTTTGAGAGAGAGCCACTAGCTGAGGATTCAGTCCTACGTCGCACAAAGAACTTGATTGTCACCCCTCATATTGCCTGGTATTCGCAAAGTGCGGGCCCACGCTTGATTCAGTGGGGATTTGAAGACGCATTCAGTTTGATTAAAACCGGGAAGATAAATAACGGCAATTTTGCAGTTGGTCCATTCTAAAACTACGAAACGAAGAGGAAAAACATGGAAGAGATATTCGTACCAGCACTAGGAATGGCAATGGACAACGCCATATTGCTTGAATGGACTAAACAACCAGGGGATCAAGTAAATGCCGGAGAATCAGTTGCCGTCATTGAAACCGATAAAACAACCTTGGATTTAACTGCAGAAACTTCAGGAACATTAGGAAGACACAGATACCAGCCGAATGATGAAGTTCCTGCTGGAAACACTATTGCTGTAGTACTTGCACCAGGAGAGGTTGAATAGATGAGTACTTTGGATAAGGAAAAATCATTAGCGGTTCTTCGCCAAATGATGGTGATCCGCGACTTTGAAGAAACGGCAGACAAATTATGCCTGCGCGGAAAAGTTCCAGGTGGAATGCACAACTCATCAGGCCAGGAAGCTGTGGCAGTTGGTGTGCTCTCAGCACTTGCTCCCGATGATGTTATTGCAACAACTCACCGATCACACCACCACACTTTGGCAAAGGGATTTACTGCCAAGTCTGTAATGGCGGAACTTTTTGCTAAGTCAACAGGTGTATCAGGCGGACGTGGTGGCTCAATGCACCTTGCCGGGGTAGAACGAGGACACTTCGGTGGTAACGGAATTGTTGGTGCGGGCGTAGGTATTGCTATGGGTGCAGCACTAGGAATTCAAACACTTAAGGACAAAAAAGTTTCAGTAGGTTTTGTTGGCGACGGTGGAATGAACACCGGTCGCACCTGGGAAGCAATCAATATGGCTGTCATCTATAAGTTGCCATTCATTATTATTTGTGACAACAACCAATACGCTGTGGAAACTTTTGTAGGACGTGTTACAGGTGGTGGAGATTTAGCAAAACGAGCATCTGGATTTGGTCTTCCAAGTTTCAACATTAATGGTCAGAATGTGGAAGAAGTAATCAAGTACACCAGCGAAGCTAGAGATAGAGCACTTGCCGGTGAGGGACCAACCTTTATAAATGCTGTTACTTATCGATATTACGGCCACAACGTAGGTGAAAAGGGCCAATACCGAACTCAAGAGGAGATTGCAGAGTGGAGAAACTCAAAAGATCCTATTGATTACTACACCGGAGTAGTTCTTGAAAGAAAATTCGCAACACAAGCAGAGATTGACGATATGCGTGCATCGGTCAGAACCGAGATTGAGGAAGCCGTAGCTTTTGCAGAGTCATCACCTGAACCAGATGTTTCAACAATTACCCAAGGCGTAGATTCTGGAAAGTTAGGAATTCAGATATGAGCACCGATACAACTGTAAAAGCCAACGCAACTCCGACCTATTCAGAGGCGTTCCAATCTGGAGTTCGCGAAGAGATGACCCGAAATAAAGGAATTTTTATTTTGGGTACAGACCTTCAAGAGCGCGGTGGACACTTTGCGCAAGTAAAAGGTATTGCTCAAGAATTTGGTTTTGATCGTGTCAAAGACTCACCAATTTCAGAAGCTGCGATGGTTGCTGCAGGCATGGGTGCGGCTATGTATGGTTGCCATCCAATCATTGACCTTAACTTCATCGACTTTTCACTAGGAGCGATGGATGAAATCATCAATCAAGCTGCCAAAATCAGATTCATGTTTAATAAGCCGGTTCCATTAGTAATTCGTGCGACCTCTGGTGTAGCCCTCGGCGGTGCTCATCACTGTAATTCGTTGGAATCATTGTTTGCTCATACAGCTGGATTATCTCTAGCTGTACCTTCAACGCCAATGGATGTTAAAGGTTTAATCAAGACAGCCTTGCGCAATGATGACCCAGTCGTTTTCTTGATGCACAAGAAACTGTCAGGTATTCGTGGCGAAATTAAGGGTGATGATTACTTCGTCCCATTTGGAAAAGCTGCAACCATTAAATCAGGAAAAGATGCTGTCATTATTTCTTACGGGTATTCCGTTGTTACCGCCAATAAGGCGGCACAGGCTCTTGAAGCCGAGGGAATTTCAGTTGAAGTCATTGATTTACGCACGCTTTTCCCACTAGACACAGATGCCATTAATGCCGCAGTTCAAAAATTTGGACGTGTTGTTGTAGTAGATGAGGCCCCATTATTCGGATCAATAACTGCTGAAATTGCTGCAACTGCGACTGAAGCAAACTTCGGATCCCTAAAGGGCCCAATCGTTCGTGTTGGTGCAGCACGTGCCCCACTAAGTGCAAACCCTGCTATGTCAGAAGCTGCAATTCCATCAGTTGATTCAATTTCAGCTGCGGTCAAAAAAGTTATGAAATACTAAAAGGAGAAGAAATGTCTGCAAAGGTATTTGATTTAACCGGCAAAGTAGTTGTTGTAACTGGTGCGGCCGGTGGTATTGGAATGGCTGTTTGCAGACAACTCGGTAGCAGCGGAGCAACAATTGTTCTGGGCGATGTTGATAAGAGTGGACTTGAGCGTTCTAAGACAGAGCTAGTGTCACTGGGCATTAAGTGCGGAACATTTGTAAGCAACTCAAGCATCGAGTCCGAAGTGATTGCTTTCTATCAGTATGTTTCTAAAGAGTTCGGTGTTCCAGATATCTTGGTAAACAACGCAGCTCAAGGAATTCACACACCTCCCCAAGACACATCACTCGAAGAATGGAATCGCGTAATCGGAACATCCTTAACTGGATATTTCTTGAATGCACGTGAATTTGCCAAGTTGGTAATACCATCGAAGAAGCCGGCTGCAGTCGTGAATATAAGTTCTATTGCTGGAAGTTCAGCAATTGGGCGTGGAAATTTTGCATACAGCACAGCAAAAGGTGGAGTAAATCAATTCACTCGCGAACTAGCGATCGAATGGGCAAAGTCCGGGATTCGTGTTAACGCTATTCAGCCTTGCTCAGTCAATACACCTGGTTGGCGCAAATGGGTTGAAACTGAGGGAGAAGCTGCAAAGGCGTTAACAACTCTTTTGCTACGAGGAATTCCGATGGGACGAGTCGCAGAACCTGAGGACATCGCAAACGCTGTTCATTTCCTTGCTAGCGATGCCGCAGCAATGGTTACGGGCACGATTTTGCCTGTCGATGGTGGAAATTTGGCCTATAACGCAGGCGGAACGCTCGGGGAGTACTAAGAAACACAATCCGCTATACCCGCTTTCAGAATGACCTTTTGAGGAAATAGGTCTATTGTTGTTTACAAACAACAATCTGGGGGAGTTCACATGCCTAGCACCATTAAACCTTTGGGACTTGGAATAGCCTCACGCCGCGTTCTTTCAGATGTTGTTACAGATGATCTTCGCCAAGCAATTGTGGACCACGAACTAGAGCCTGGCCGCCGAATTTCTGAAGATGAACTTGCAGCCCAGATGGGTGTATCGCGCGGTCCAATTCGTGAAGCTCTTGCTCGTCTAGAGCGAGAAGGTTTAATCACACTTGAACGTCATCGTGGCGCACGAGTTGCATCATGGTCAGAGCAAGATATTGACGAGATTTATTCTATGAGAAGCGTATTAGAGGGATTAGCAATCGAATGGGCCTGCAAGAACGCCACGGTAGCCGATCTAGCAGCGATGAATGAGGTCTTGGCTACGTACGCAAAGTTGACCGACAAACAGCGAACTCCAAAAGAGGTAAGTAAAATTGACCTCGACTTCCACAGCGCTCTTTTCGCTGCAGCCCACAACGAGAGATTGTTTAAAGCCTGGGAAAACCTGCGCTCGCAGATCCACGCATTCCTGGTGTACACCTGGTCACAAGATGACAAGGTTAATAAGGAATTTCTTCCACAGTGGGGACCGGATCACTCAGAACTTTTAGAAATTATCCGAGCTAAGCAAACAACTAAAGCTAAAGCTGTAATTCATGAACATGTTGAGCGGGGCGCAAAGCGCGTAGCTAAGCACTTTAAAGAGTCACCGTCACCAGCAGTTCCTAAGAAAAAACGATAATTAGATTTCTATAAGGCTCTTATTGAGTCAAGAATGGATTTCGAGATCTCAATTTTTGGTGTGTTCTTCTGACGCTGTTGATTTTCAACATCTCCCGGTACCAAGACAGGATTGTTTGGATTGGCTGGTGGTGTTGCCTTAATCGCATTGACCGCCTCTGACATTTCAGCTTTAAATGCTGCAGTACCAAAGAATTTATCTGGATCGATTACAACCATAACGGTTCCAAAACCATGTGAATATTCAGCGTTCATGGAAGGGTGATTTCCAGATAAAGCACCGCCTAACAACTCAATCATCAGGCTGAGGCAGTATCCCTTGTGGCCGCCAAAAGGAAGGATCGCTCCACCTTCATAAAAATCATTTGGGTCAGTACTTTCGACTCCATTTTTATCGATAACTGTTGCAGGTGGAATTGAAACCCCATTGGCTTTTGCAACTCGCAGCTTTCCCTCGGCACTGGCTGCAGTTGCAAAATCAATGACGACTGGATCTGCGTTAGTAGGAATTCCAGCTGCAAATGGATTTGTACCAAAAAGACGATCCTTTCCCCCAAATGCAGCTACTGCTGGATCTGCGTTGCACCACGTCATAGAGATTAGATTTTGTTCAGCAAAAAGTTCTGAGTATTCCCCAACTCTTCCAATGTGATTGCAATTTGCTATTGAAATAGCACACACACCAAACTCTTTTGCTTTTTTCGTTGCAACCTCAACTGCAAATTTGCATGCAATTTGTCCCCAACCCCAGTGCGCATCAATAACAACCGATGCATTAAATTCTGACTTTATTGTTGGTTGGATGCCAGGAATAATGACCTTTTTATCAATTAATTGAGTGTATTCAAGTAAGCGGATTACACCGTGTGATGCATGACCAGCTTCTTGGGCTTGCACTAGAGACTCAGAAATAGAGTGCGCAAATTTCTCGGGGGTCTTCCATTTCATCAGAATTTGGGTCGACAAGGACAAAAGTTCTTCTCGTGAGATGAGTTGCGTAGATATATCTGTAGACATCGCTTATTCCCCTTGACCCCGTTGCTAAAATCGTTAACAATAGACAATGCAGAGTAACCCTGACTAAGCCAAAAATCAATGAATTGAGCGGAGAATGTAATGAAAGTTGTGGGACTGGAAACTATCCGACTCAATGAGTATCCAAGCATCATGTTTTTACAGGTTCATACTGATGAGGGCATCATCGGCTTAGGTGAAAACTGTGTTGGTGTTGAAACTGTAGAAGCCTTTATCCACGAAAGTATCGCCCCACGAATCTTGGGAAAAGATCCACTAGAAATAAATGCTCTTCATGAGACTTTGCACCAAGATTTTATTGGTTATTCAGGATCGAGCATCGCAGTCAGAGCAACCTCATCGATCGATATCGCTCTTTGGGATATTTTTGGACAAACGGTCGGGCAACCTATCTTTCAGCTGTTAGGAGGAAAAGTCCGCGACAAGATCAGGGCCTATAACACATGCGCTGGGACTGGCTATGCAAAAGGTTCATCAAACATTGATCGCAAACGGACAGCGCAGTTGGGCGTGGTTACAGATGGAGATTTTGAAGATTTATTTGCATTCTTAAATAAGCCAGAAGAATTGGTTCACAGTTTAAAGGAAATGGGTTTTACTGCTATGAAGATGTGGCCCTTTGATGAGGCTGCAATTCGCGCTGGTGGACAAACGATTATGGGAAAAGATTTGCATGAAGGGGTAGATATTTTCCGTCGCGCACGAGAAGCAGCTGGAAGTGATTTCGACATTATGCTTGAAATGCATTCATTGTGGTCAGTTCCTGCGGCAACGACTATCGCACATGCGGTCGAAGAATTTTCCCCATTCTGGATTGAAGATCCATTCAGACACGAAAGCACCGAGGCGCTTGTTAGATTCAAGCAATCGATTAATTCACCGCTTACAACTGGCGAGACCACGGGCACTAGATGGGATCATCATCGATTATTGAAAGCAAATGCAATTGATCATCTAATGATTGATCCTGGCTGGGTAGGAGGCATTACTGAGGCACGACAAGTAATTGGTTTAGCAAGTACCTATGGAGTACCTGTGGCACCTCATGATTGCACTGGCCCAGTTGTACTTACAGTCGGAACTCACCTTGGTGTGACCTATCCAAATATTGAACTTCAAGAGATGGTCCGTGCTTTCTACTATGGCTGGTATCAAGAGATGGTGACTGTTCTACCGCATTATGAAAATGGGTATTTAACGCCACCAACGGCTCCAGGACTTGGGACTCAACTGCAACCAGGTATTAACAAGCGAGCAGATGCAGTTGTTCGTTGGAGCAAAGTTGGCTGAAGAATTAATTCTCGGCTTAGATTTTGGCACTTCATCTGTAAAAGGAATATTTATAGATTTTGAAGGCGCCATAATTAAACGGGTTGAGTCAAAAATCCAAACTACTTATTCCTCTGGCACTCATGCCGAACAAAATGCACTTGATTATTTGTCCGCACTACAAGAAATCTCTAGAAATGATTCTGACCTAATTTTACGCGTTGTTTCCATTGGTTTATCTGGACAAACACCTTCAGTTGTTTGCTCAGATAAAGATGGGAATCCTGTAAGACCAGTTCTAATCTGGCAGGACAACAGAGCAGTGCAAGAGGCAACAGAACTAGAAAAAAGATTTGGTAATCCTTTGTCGGTGATCGGAACATCCTTACCTTGGTCAGCCAGTGCATGTCCTGCAAAACTTTTTTGGCTTTCTCGGCATGAAGAGCAGACTATTCATAAAACTAAATGGATTTTACAACCAAAAGACTTTGTTGGCTTTCATTTAACTGGGCTGCCGATTTCAGATCCATGGTCCAGCAAAGGTTTATGTAATGTTCTAACCAGAAAACCAATTACAGAAGTTCTAAGCTACATAGGATGGCATGATGATATTGTTCCAGATTTACTAGATGGCTTCCAAAGCCGGGGGACAATTACACTAGAAGCATCAGAAAGATTTGGCTTCGCTGTAGGAACTGAGGTTTCTGTGGGCTGGTCTGATGCGATGTGCGGAATGGCTGCGATGGGAGTCTTTAGCAAGCCTGCGACCTTTGTTATTACGGGCACTTCTGCAATTGTGGGCTCATCCTCTGCGACGCCTCCAGAAGATGGTGGTGGTTTGTACATCATCCCTAAAACATGCGCTCCATTAGCTGTTACTTATGGCCCAACTCAATCAAGCGGTTCATCTATTGCCTGGGCTTCAGAGTTATTTGAAGTCGAAGCCAATGAACTAATTGATTTAGCAATGGATGTCTCTATGGCAGATACGCCAATTTATCTTCCGTACATCAACGGAGAGCGTGCACCATTGTGGAGACCTGATTTGCAAGCCGGTTTCTATGGAGTGACAAGTCAATCTAAAAAATCAGAGTTGGCACTTGCGGTCATGGAAGGAATTTCATTTGCCGAAAGACAAGTTGCAGAATTGGCAGAGACACTTAACAAAGCGCGCCAACCATCAATTTTGTTAGGAGGTCATGCAGGAAATGACCATCGTTGGCAGAAGATTCGACACAGAACCCTAAGTCGAACAATTGAAAGGTTTGAGGATATTGATACAACAACCAGAGGTTCAGCCATGTTGGCTCATGCGGTAATCACGAAGGACTTCGCGCTTTCATCCGACGCCTTGAGTTTTAAACCCTTAGTCAGCCAACCATCTTCAAATGACCTGTTGTACTCTGATACTAAATTTGACGAGTTTTTAGCAGCCCAAGGATATGCAATCGACCTAGCTAATAGAAAGAGAAAATCAACTGATGACAACTAAAGGCAAAATAGCCAATCTTATGCAGCTCGTCAGAATCAGAAAGCCGATTTTGTCTAGTAAAAAGCGAAGAGTCTCTAGATCCAACACTATTTATGATTTAAGAGCAGCAGCAAAGAAGTGCACACCACGGGGTCCCTTTGACTACACCGATGGCGCTGCTGATCAAGAAATAACGTTAAACAAAGCAAGAAGAAGTTTTGAAAACATCGAATTTCAACCTCATATTTTAAGAGATGTCTCATCGGCAACTCTTGCAACCACAATGCTGGGAAGGCAATATTCGATGCCTGTAGGAATAGCTCCAACAGGATTCACTCGAATGATGAATGTTGAAGGAGAAATCGCCGGAAGTGGTGCCGCAAGTGCTTTTGGCATCCCATTCACGCTTTCAACAATGGGTACGACTTCTATAGAAGATGTAGCTAAAAATGCACCCAATGGAAGTAATTACTTTCAACTCTATCTCTGGAGAGATCGAGACAGAAGCCTCGAATTAATTCGAAGAGCTGAAAAAGCTGGATATGACGGATTAGTTCTAACTGTTGACGCGCAAATTGCAGGGGCACGTTTAAGAGATGTTCGAAATGGTTTGACAGTTCCTCCTACTTTGACAGCTGCAACATTTTTAAATGCACTTCCACGTCCAAATTGGTGGTGGAATTTCCTAACTAAGGAGCCATTAGATTTTGCATCCTTAGGGTCATGGAATGGAACAGTTGCGCAGCTTATGGACACAATGTTTGATCCTTCCATGACATACGAAGACTTGAAATGGATTCGTGAGATTTGGCCAAAGAAGTTAATTGTAAAAGGTGTCCAACGCTTGGACGATGCAGTCAAATGTGCTGAGTATGGAGCAGATGCAATCGTGCTTTCCAATCACGGTGGGCGTCAATTAGATCGCGCACCAGTCCCATTCCTATTGCTACCAGAAGTTAAAAAAGAGATTGGGAACAAGTCTGAGATTCATATTGACACCGGCATTATGCATGGCGCTGACATAATCGCGGCAAAAGCATTAGGTGCTAATTTTACCTGGATTGGACGTGCTTATTTATATGGACTCATGGCTGGAGGCAGACTTGGAGTTGATAGAACATTAACAATTTTACAGACTCAAATGACTCGAACACTGAAGTTATTAGGTGCTAATTCATTAGATGACTTAGATCCAAGCATGGTGAAATACTTGGATAAGTAAATTGCGAAAAATACCGCTTCCAAAATCTTCAGAGAAATTGCAACTTCAAAAAGTTGCTTTTGATCTAGTTGAAAAATTGAGAAACGGTGATTTGGTAGTTTTCCCAACTGAAAATTCATATGTTGTCATTGCGGATCCACAGAACGAAGACGCAGTAAATACTTTCAGAGAATTAAAAGGCCATGATCCAAAAACTATTTATCCGGTATTTGTAAATTCAATCGAGGATCTTCAATCATTTACGGTGGATGTAAGTGATAAAACGCGCTTACTTACTCAGGAATTTTGGCCCGGAATGCTCAATTTAGCGCTTTCGACCCGCGCTGTTCCACCACATAACTTTGGTGGTACCGAGACACCTGATCGACTTATTGCTAGGAAACCTAAAAGTGTGTTGCTTAATCTTGTAACAGAATTGGTCGGTCCAGTTATTTACTCTGCTCTAAAGGAAGATTCGGGCCCGGTAATTAAGGATTTAACAAAAATGTCAGCAAATCAAAAAAAGAAAGTAGTTGTTGCGATAGATAATGGTCAGATAAAGAGCAGTAAGACGACAACTGTATTAAATTGCATGAATCAAAAATTTACGTTAGAACGCGAAGGCGCTATTTCTCTGTGGGAGCTTAAGAAAGTTGTGGCCGAAATAAAAGAGATTTAGACCATCTCCAAAGGCTTACCAATTTCAGGAATCCAAACTTCGCCACCAGGCTTTAGAGCTCTGTATGTGTCAACAAATTCATCTAAATCTAAAGTTGCACCTGATTCGGCATCAGTTTCAGCTGGCCAGAGACCCCAGTGCATCGGTACAGCAACTTTGCACCCTTGACGCCAAGCAAGGAAGCCTGCTTCCTTGGTATCCATATTTCCAGTAACTCCATTAATGCAAATTAAAGAAATATCTACTCTACCTTCAGTGTCATCAACAATTCGTGCATCATATTCTGTATCTCCAGAATGATAAATTCTCCACTTACCAACAGTGATGATGTAGCTAATCGCATCCGGTGTTGGTTCTGGCTCAAACATATGACGCGCAAAGACAGCTTCAATTGTTATATCACCAATTTGAGTCGTTTCACCGCGATTGAGAATTATTCCGCGATCGCCATAAAAACCACCCGCTCTTGCTAATTTGATAACTGAAAACGGACCAATAAATTTAGTTTTTGGATGTTTAGAAAAGGGAATGACAGCTTCAGGATCTATGTGGTCATCATGTGGATGCGTTGCCATCACAGCATCAAAATCACTTTCTTCGGGTGAAAGTGGTGCTGGATAACCACGAGGAACGTTGTATGAGGTCATTACAGAGTTAGTGAGGTAGGCATCTACCGCGACAGTGAAGCCACCAGGGCTTTTAATAACAAAGCCAGCTTGGCGCAACCACCAAATATGAACTCCACCTTTTGGGACTTCAGTATCACGAATTAGAGGCCAGATTGATTCTTGTGTCATCCCTTGATTGCTCCTGCCGTTAGTCCAGAGATTATGTATTTTTGAATAAACATGTAGAGGATTACTGGCGGTAATCCATAAATTAATGCACCTGATAGTAATTCTTGAATCGGGGTATTTAGTTGAGACATAGTCGATGCTAAGCCGACAGAAGCTGGATAGAGCTCTTTCTTGGAAATCATTGTCACAGCTAGCAAGTAATCTCCCCAACTGGCAAAAAATGAAACAACACTAACTGCCATAATCGCTGGACTACATAGTGGAATGATTATCTTTCGCAGAACCGCCAAATAATCACAACCATCAATCTGAGCCGCCTCATTAACTTCGCGTGGAATTGATTCGAAAGCAGGTCGCAAAATCCATACACCAACTGGAATCACAAATGCAGCATGAATCAATGAAAGTGCGGCTAAGTTATTCAATAAATTCAATTGATCATAAATTTTGTAGATCGGAATTACGATTAGTGCTTCTGGAAGCATCTGTGTAAATAGCAGCATCAAACCAAAAGCAGTTTTACCTTTCCAGTTAAACCACGAAATAGCATATGCACCAAGCACTGAAAACGAAGTCGTGATTAAAGTTGCCAATAGAGCTACAAATCCAGAGTTAAGAAGCCACTTTGCCATTGGGTTGTCGTGGAAAAGTTGTCTAAATCCTTCGAGGTTTGGACTTTTTGGATAAAGAACTGGGGGATACATCAATGTAATGTCAGGTGGTTGAATCGCAGTTACAACCATCCAATACAGCGGAAATAACACCATTAGGCAGATGACAGTAATAAAGGAGTATCTAAAAATTGAACGGGCTAGGACCACCTTTTTTGTTCCGACAACGACGGCCACTTAAAACCTCTTTTGCGATCTGTTTTGTAGGGATAGGAAAACTACTGCTACGGCAAAGGTAATAATTAGACCCGCAACGCCGATTGCCGATGACAAGGCGTAGTCAAAGTACTTAAAGGCTGTGTTGTACACGGAAATAACCAAGGTTTCAGTGTCTCTTTCAGGCCCACCACCGGTTGTTAAGTAGATCATGCTGAACTGCCGAAATGCGAAAATAAAAGCTAGAAGCCCAAGCAAATACAAGGTGGGCTTGATGCTAGGAAGCGTCACATTCCTAAAGCGCTGAAAGGGCCCCGCTCCATCCACGGTTGCTGCTTCTAAAAGATCATCTGGGACGCCTTGAAGCGAAGCAAGCAGAACAATTGAATAAAAAGGAAAGGTCTTCCACATCGACATTCCTATAATTGAGATGAATGCGTAAGGGCTTGATGTAAGCCAGCCACCAGATGTATCAAAAGGTAGATGCTGATTGATTATTCCAACTACTCCAAATGCCGAATTGAGAATCCAGATAAAGATAATGACTGAGGCGATATCAGGAAATGCCCAAGGCGCAGTCAGTAATGCTCTAACGCCTCCGCGGCCTCTAAATTTTTTGTTTACAAGTAGTGCAGTTAGTAATCCCGCACCTACTGAAAAAACTACATTCAAGATTGCATATGAAACTGTAGTTTTAATACTGGCAAGAAAAGCCGAGTTATGAATCAAATTAATATAATTAGTAAGACCGATAAAGTTAACTTTTTGACCAACTGCTGCACCGAGAGTTTTGTCAGTCAAGCTAATGTAAATACCCTGACTGATTGGATACACAACCAAAAAAGCTGTCAAAATTGCAATTGGAATTATCAATACATAAGGAAGTTTCTTACTACTTCCAATTCGATTTGTTTTAAAAGTTGTTCGGGGGGATACGAAATTACCCACTTCGTATCCCCCCTTACTCCAACTTTACTTTCGAGTCATTTATTGACTCGGGACAAAGATTTAACTCTTAGAGTTTTGCAGCTAGTGCTACAAGCTCTTTCTGTGCCTTGTCCATGGCCTGTTTTACAGTTGACTTATTATTGATTGCTGACTGTAGGTTTGTCAGGATGATGGTTCCGTATTCATCACTCTTCGTGATGAAATCACCCATCATGTCCATTGGTGTAATTGGAACGCTAGGTGGAGTTAGGAATCCTTCAATCCATGGAAGATCCTTCAAGTAAGCCTGGAACGCTGCGACCTTAGTCATCTCTGGGAATGGAGGAATAAAGTCGAGGCATGCCATTGTTAAGTCAGCCATGTTTTCAGGCTTAAACAACCATGTTAGGAACTCAGTTGCTTGTGCCTTGTTCTTGCCCAACTTGTTGAGTGAAATTGGGTGAACACGTGAAGCTGCTTTGTGGCTTGCATGAGGCAACGGCACTGAACGAAGCTTTGCGTAAACCTTTGGATTAGTACTCTTCAGCACGTTAACCGCTGCTGAAACCCAGAATCCTTGTGCGATGCGTCCGTTTGATGCTAACTGAACTGCAGCTGCGTTATTAATTCCCTTTGGAATTGCTGCGTTATACAGCTTCAACCACAATTCAAGAGCCTTTACAACTTCTGGAGAGTTTGCCTTTGGTGTCTTGCCAACTGCCCAGACGCCATCGTACATATTGACCCAGTTCTGCATATTGAACCAGAAGTCACCTTGCTCAGCCATGATGTTTGGATGCCAGAAACCGTATTGGTTTGGCTTCTTAGTCAACTTGGTTGCGGCAGATAACAACTCTTCAGGAGTTGTAGGTGGCTTGATCTTTGCCTTTGCAAATATTTCAGAGTTATACAGCAAACCGAAGTTCACTGTAACAATACTTACTCCGTAGCATGCGCCAGCTTTATCAGTTACATATGCGTGAATCTTTGGATTAGGAGTTACACCAGCTGCTTTGATTGGTTCAGTCAAAGGTAAGAAGTAACCACTCTTAAATAAACGAACAGCAAGATCTGGAGTAGACATGATCAAATCATCAGTCAGCGATCCAGCTTCTAGTCCTGTTAGAACTTGGTTTACATATTGTGCAAAAGGCCAACCAGAAAGTTTTACTTCTGTAGTTGTACTTTGTGCATTGAACTTGGCAATGATTCCTTCCCAAGCTTCTTTACGTCCCGGTTCAAATCCCATCCATGTTGAGATGTTGACTTGAGTTTTTGCTGCATGTGCTGCAGGTGCACCAGCTACTGAAGAGACTGCTGCTACACCAGCGGCGGCGCCAGCACCTTTTAGAAAACCGCGACGACCGAGACCGGTGGTAGACAGATTCTCCGAAGAATTAGCTGAGGCTATTTCTTTTGCCATATTTCCCCCTTAGGAATAAACCGCAATGAATACAGAGGTTGTAAACAGTATGCAGTTGACAGTGAGTGGAGCCTCCTCTCACCTGTGACCTAAGTCAAGTATTTTCTGAGAAAAAATGAGCAAATTTTTGATTAATTTGCGAGGAATCCGCCGTCTACAGCCAGCACTATTCCGCTCACATAATCTGACGCTGGGGCGGAAAGGAAAAGTGCGGCACCAGCCAGGTCAGCAGGTTGGCCCCATCGACCCTTAGGAATACGACCGGTAATCCAATTAACTCTCTCGGAATCCTTACGAATGGCTTGTGTTATGTCCGTTTCAATAAAGCCAGGTGCGATTGCATTTACAGTGATTCCCAAAGGTAGTAGTTCATTGGATAGGCCTCGTGTTAATCCAGCAAGGGCTGTTTTGGCGGCGGTGTAACTAATGACATTTTTGCCTCCGAGGAAGCTCCACATTGAGGCAATAAAAATTAACTTGCCGTATCCACGTTGTGCCATTCCTTTTCCAATTTCTCTAGAAAGGATAAATGGCGCAGTTAGATCTATTTCAATTGTTTGGTCCCACAGATCATCATTGTGGTCAAGAGCTTCAGCACGATTAGCTAAGCCTGCATTGTTAATAAGGATGTCAATTTTGATGTCCTTGATCTTTTCGACCAATGCCAGGGTGTCCTGCCTGCTTCGAAAGTCACACGCAAAGGTTGTGTAGGTGACACCATTTTTTGCGGCCACCTTTGAAAGTTCGTCATTGTCTGTTTGCTGAGAACTAACAACGATCAGATTTACCCCATGCTCAGCCAAAGCGCTCGCAATTGCAAATCCAATGCCTTTTCGTGCGCCAGTAACCAACGCAGTTTTGCCTCGCACATCAAATAGCTCTTTGTAAGACATCACGGCTCCGCTTCCTTTGATTGTTTAATGTATACAAGATTATGGTCTTGAACTATAGTCTCGTCAATGTTTTCGGCAGGCTATTTGCAACTGGTTTGCGCTTAGACACACGAGAATTAGAAAAGTACTCTTTCTGTTAATTGCCAACTTTTTGGGGGATTTATGAAGAAGCGTTTTGGAATTTTCGCAGTTGTTGTAATTGCAGCTGCACTTACATTGTCAGGTTGCGCTAAGAGCGACTCTGCAACATCTGCTTCAGCATCATGTGCAAAGGCAGATCTTGCAACAGTTACTGAAGGCAAGCTAACAATTGCAACTGGCGAGCCTGCTTACTACCCATGGATTATTGATGACAAGCCA
>SESB01000553.1_pt1 | contig 26808 bp, 16 predicted proteins | sample 3171441 | NCBI WGS metagenome assembly SESB01 (sample SAMN06051867, study PRJNA518727) | freshwater metagenome | biome: subpolar coniferous forest; feature: holomictic lake; material: water; isolation source: holomictic Lake 227, 6 m depth | place: Canada: near Kenora, Ontario | collected... | reverse complement strand
GTCAGGTCCGGATTTATCGGCTTGAAATTCTGGAAATTGCATTGCCACTGGTACGTTTTGAGGTGAGCTGCAGCGCAGGAACATATATCCGTACTCTCTGTTCAGATATCGGGAAAATCCTGGGATGCGGCGGCCATCTGAAGAATCTCAGGCGGACAGCCTGTAGCGGCTACACCATTGCAGATGCCATTACGCTTTCTGACCTGGAAGAACTGGTCAGGTCCGGCGATGTCGCTCGGCAGTTGACCGGTATGGTCGAGGCTCTGCCAGATATGGTTTCTTTTCAAGCAGATAAATCTTTGACGGATAAGATCAAATATGGCATGATGATCACTATAGCAGATGTTCCGTCATCTTGTCTTTTGCCAGGGGAGAATCTGGTAAAAATCATTGACGAAAATAACCGCCTGCTGTCCATTCTCAGTTATGACCCTGTTCAAAACGGGTTTACGTATTGCTGTTCGTTTGTGTGAAAGTAGGGACGAAAATTTTTCGTTCCTAATATGAAAATCGTTAAGGCTTGGCCCCGAGGTTATGCATTCATCAACCCTGGATTCAGCCTTAACGAGAAAGAAGTAACATAGCCGGCACAAGATCGTTAGCCGACGCTCTTGTGCCGGCTACAAAATCGTTGCATTGCAGTGGCCAATAGTTCACGGCAAGTTGAGATGAATGCCCGCAGGGGTGAAGCGGAATTCACCCATTTCACTATTGTAAAACAGGAGGATTAAAGAAATTGGTTTTTAAACCCGAAGACAAGAAAAAACTGATTGATCAGTATAAACTTCATGAGAGCGATACCGGATCGCCAGAGGTGCAGGTTGGCCTCATCACCCATCGCATTACCTATCTTACCGAACATCTGAAGGTTCACACCAAGGATCACCATTCCCGCAGAGGATTGCTGATGCTGGTCGGAAAACGCCGCAGGCTCTTAAATTATGTCAAGAACAAAGATGTTCAGCGGTATCGAACCATTATTGAAACCTTGGGCTTAAGAAGGTAGTAACATTTTTGATTTTAACGTAATTATCCGAAATATCGGGAATGCCTGGTAAGGGCGACCGGCCGGTCGCCCTTACCAGGGTTCCATACAGAACTTTGCCCGCTTGCTGGCTTAAGTTTTGTGGTGGTGAGACTCGGCCGTTCATGCGAATCATCAGCCAGCATGACCACAATACGACGTAGTTTTGTAGGTGCGAAAAATTTTTCGCCCCCAACCACGTCGTTCAACATAAGGAGGCAAATATGGAATATGTTCTCGAAGCAACACTCGGGGATAAACCGTTAAGCATTAAAACCGGAAAAATCGCCAAACAGGCTTCAGGCTCTGTGGTGGTTCAATACGGGGAAACCATTGTTCTGGTGACCGTTGTTTCGTCCGACGAAAGCGCCAAAGGGGATTTCCTGCCGTTAACGGTTGAATACATGGAAAAAATTTATGCAGCAGGCCGTATCCCCGGAAATTATTTCCGCCGTGAAATCGGAAGGGGCAGCGAAAAAGAAACCCTGACAGCCAGACTGATAGACAGGCCGATTCGGCCACTCTTTCCCAAAGGGTACAATTTTGAAACACAGATTATCGCTACGGTGCTGTCCATGGATCAGGAAAATGATCCGGACACTCTGGCCATGATTGGCGCATCTGCTGCGCTGGGTCTGTCCGACATTCCGTTTGAAGGACCGATTGCCTGTGTCCGGGTGGGCCGCATTGAGGGTCAACTAGTCATCAACCCGCCCCTGCAAAAATTTGATGCCTGCGATATCAATATCATCGTTGCCGGTTCAGCCACCGGTGTTGTCATGGTGGAAGGCAGCGGAAATATTGTGAGCGAAGCGGATATGCTTGAGGCCATTTTCTTTGGTCACCAGGCCATGCAGCCGGTCATTGAAATTCAGAAAAAACTTCGGGAAAGCTGTGGAAAGCCCAAACGTGCGTTTTCCGCGCCTGAAAAAGATGCAGCCTTGGTTGAAAACGTCGAGTCTCTTGCTTCTCAGCGCATAAAGTTGGCGCTCGGCATTCCCGATAAAATTGAGCGCTATGCTGCGATTCGTACAGCAAAATCTGAGGTGCTGAAAGCACTTGGCGAAGAGTTCGTCAATCGGAAAGATGAAGTTTCGGCAATCTTTCAGGATATTCAGAAAGTCATCAGCCGGAATATGATTTTAAAAGAAGGCCGCCGTATCGACAACCGTAAATTCGATGAAATCCGCCCCATTACGTGTGAAATCGGCATTCTTCCCAGACCCCACGGCAGTGCGCTGTTCACCCGCGGTGAAACCCAGGTGCTCGGCGTGTTGACCCTTGGCTCCGGGCAGGACGAGCAGCGGGTGGAAACCTTGACCGGAGAAGAATCCAGGCCGTTCATGCTTCATTACAATTTTCCGCCATATTCAGTAGGCGAGGTCAAAAGACTTTCTGGCCCCAGCCGACGCGACATTGGTCACGGCGGTCTTTCGACGCGAGCTCTTGAAAAAGTGCTACCTGCAAAAGCCGATTTTGACTATACCATCCGCATTGTTTCGGAAGTTCTGGAGTCCAATGGATCATCTTCCATGGGTACGGTTTGCGCCGGAACTCTGGCCATGATGGATGGCGGCATTCCCATCAAGGCTCCTGTCGCCGGAATCGCAATGGGGCTGGTCAAAGACGGGGAAACCGTGATCATTTTATCGGATATCCTTGGGGATGAAGATCATACAGGGGATATGGATTTTAAGGTCGCTGGCACCAGTGAAGGCATTACCGCCCTTCAGATGGACATCAAGATTCACGAGCTTCCAAAGGAAATCCTGGGAAAAGCTCTGGAACAGGCTCGAACCGGCAGGCTCCATATTCTGGGCAAGATGCTGGCGTCGCTTGACAAACCACGAGAAGAAATCTCCCAGTATGCCCCCGCCATCATGACGATAAAAATCAATCCGGACAAGATACGGGATATCATCGGCCCCGGCGGGAAAATGATTCGCTCGATTCAAAGCGAAACCAACACCCGCGTTGAGATTGATGATACTGGTTTGGTGAAGATTGCGGCGATTTCAAAGGTCGATGGTGATGCCGCCATGAAGCTCATTCAAGGCATTGTAATGGAGCCGGAGATCGGGCGAATTTATGAGGGAACGGTTGTCAAGGTCATGGATTTTGGTGCTTTTGTCCAGATTGCTCCTGGGACAGATGGTCTGGTTCACATTTCCCAGCTTTCCACCCGAAGGGTGACAAAGGTCACGGATGTTGTGAAGGAAGGCGATACGCTCAGGGTAAAAGTCCTGGAGATATCCAGGGATGGTAAAATTCGTTTAAGCCATAAAGCGGTTTTGGAAGAGGAAAACCCGATTTGAAACCAGACGACAAGATCGAGAAAACCCTTCTATCAAACGGTGTCCGCATCCTTTCTCAGAGAATGCCGCACGTTCAGTCCGTGTCCATGGGAGTCTGGGTCAGTATCGGATCCCGGGATGAGACCGATGCCGAAAATGGATTGTCTCATTTTATTGAGCACATGATGTTTAAGGGTACGCAAAAGCGCTCGGCTTTTGAAATCGCCAAAGCCTTTGATGCCATCGGCGGATATACCAATGCCTTTACTTCAATGGAAAATACCTGTTACCATGCCAAGGTCATGGCGAATCATCTGGATACCATGTCGGAAATTCTGACGGATATTTTTCTTAATTCCTTGTTCGACGAAGCTGAAATCGAAAAAGAACGCCCGGTCATCTTTCAGGAAATCGTCATGATGGAAGATACGCCAGACGAATATGTACACCAGTTGGCCGCCCAGTCATTCTGGGGAGATAATCCTCTGGGAAGATCAATCCTGGGCACCCACGACAATATTCTACAGTTCGATTCCAAAAACATTCGAAGTTTTTTTGATAGGCTCTACCAGCCGGACCGGATTGTGGTTACAGCAGTTGGAAACATCGAACACGATCGTCTGGTTGACCTGGCCCGTCCGGCGTTTGAAGCTATTCAGACTGGCCAATTTTATGTTAGACCCATTCCGGCCCGCGACGTTCCGCAAGGCCACTTCAATGTGGGCCAAAATATCCATGTGCATTCCAAGGATATTGAGCAGGCTCATATCTGCCTCAATGCGTTGGGATTGCCCACAACCGATCCCAGGCGCTATGTATTGTCCCTGATGAATACCATTCTGGGCGGAAACATGAGCTCGCGGCTTTTTCAGCAGATCCGTGAGCAGCGGGGCTTAGCGTATTCGGTTTACTCGTTTGTTTCATCATTTGTGGATACGGGCATGTCCGGAGCCTATGCCGGCGTGGATCCGGCTAATGCTTTTGAAACCGTGGAGCTTATTTTGGATACGCTGCAAAGCCTCAAAGAAATCCCGGTTACAGATGATGAACTCCAGCATGCCAAAGAATTTACCAAGGGAAACCTGCTCATGGCCTCTGAAAGTAACGAAAACCAGATGGCGCGGCTGGCCCAGGGTGAATTTCATTTTGGACGCTATACCCCGTTGAAGGAGATTCTGGCCGAGATTGACCGGGTCGTCCCTGCGGATATTCAGATACTTGCCGAAGAGCTTTTTCAAAAGAATCTTATGACCCTGACGATTTACGGGCCGGAGCCTGAAGCTTCTCAATTTGAACAGCTTATGATGGCATGATGGAAGTGAACCATGGACACTGAAACACCCCCAACCATTCGCTTCTGCCGAATTGATCCGAAGGCGAATGCGGATATTCCACTGCCCCGATATATGACGCCTCAGGCTTCCGGCATGGATATATGTGCCGCCATAACGCAGGAGTTGATCGTGGAGCCTGGCGCGATTCATCTAATACCTACCGGATTTATGATGGCCATTCCCAATGGCTATGAAGCCCAGATACGACCTCGAAGCGGGCTGGCAGTCAAGCACGGGATAGGGCTGATTAATTCGCCGGGAACCATTGATGCGGACTATCGCGGAGAAGTTCAGGTAGCCTTGATCAATCTGGGAAAACACGATTACACGATCCGGCGGGGCGACCGGATCGCTCAGATGACCATTCAGCGTGTGTATCAGGCAGGGCTTGAAGAAGTCAGTTGTCTGGATAAAACCAGCCGCAATGCGGGTGGGTTTGGTCATACGGGAAAGTAGTTGTTCATAATTGATCTGACAATGCAGGTAGAGGATGTCTGACAAACCGTTGTTTTCATTAACTGAAACAGATTCGGTAGCGCCGCAGGATACCGGCATTTCCCTTTGCATGCTGGCCAGTGGCAGCAAGGGGAATTCCATTTACGTTTCGGATGGTCGTACCGCCATTCTTGTGGATGCAGGACTTTCCGGAATCGAAATCGAACGTCGGCTGAAATCCAGGGATATCAGTCCCGAATCTCTCAATGCCATTGTGGTCTCTCATGAGCATGAAGATCACATTCGTGGTGTGGGCGTCCTATCCCGGCGCTACAGCCTTCCCGTGTATATCAGCGCAAAAACAATCGAAGCCGCATCATCCAAGCTAAAAAACCTCAAGAAAACGGTCGTATTTAATTGCGGTACATCTTTTAAAATCAATACCTTAAGTATTCATCCATTTTCAATATCCCATGATGCTGCAGATCCAGCAGGCTTTACGATCTCGCTGAATCAAAAAAAGATCGGAATCGCCACAGATCTGGGGATTGCAACGGCAATGGTCAAGCACCATCTGCAATTGTGCGATTTGTTGATTCTGGAAGCCAACCATGATCCGGACATGCTAATCAGCGGCCCGTATCCATGGCATTTAAAACAGCGTGTAAATGGCAGAACCGGTCATCTTTCCAACCGGGATTCCCGGATTCTCCTTGAGGAAATTCAGCACCGTCAGCTTCAGCATGTGATTCTGGCCCATTTAAGCGAAACCAACAACACCCCGGAAAAAGCCTTGGCGGAAGTCTGCATGGCCATCAATCCCCTCTATACGCAATTGACTGTTTCATCTCAGGATATCTGCAGCCAGCTCGTAGGGGCGAAAGATTTTTCACCCACACTTAAAGTAGAGGCGACCGGCCGGTCGCCCTTACATTCATCACCATCTGAATCTCTGGAGGTTTGTAATGTTTAAAATTGTTCAACGCAAGGAAATGGCAGGCGGAACCATCGTCCTCAATGAAATTGAGGCACCCCTGATTGCCAAAAAAGCAAAACCCGGACAGTTCGTGATCCTGAAGGCCAATGAAGCCGGGGAGCGCATTCCGCTGACAATGGCGGATTCAAATCCGGAAAAAGGGACCATCACCATCATATACATGGTGGTCGGAAAAAGCACTGCCATATTTAAAGCCTTAAAAGTCGGAGAAGGTTATCAGGATGTCATCGGACCGCTTGGCAAGCCCACTCACCTTGAAAAACTGGGAACAGTGGTTTGTGTGGGCGGTGGAACGGGAATTGCCGTTCTTAACCCCATAACGAAGGGCCTTAAGGAAATCGGAAACAATGTCATCAGCATAATTGGCGCCCGAAGCAAGGACATTCTCATTCTGGAAGATGAGATGCAGGCGGCTTCCCACAAGCTTCATGTGTGTACGGACGATGGCTCTTACGGACATCACGGGTTTGTGACCGAGGTGCTCAAACAGGTTCTGGAAAAAGAGGATGTCAAGCTGGTGGTCGCCATCGGACCGGTTCCCATGATGAAGTTTGTATCCAAAATCACCAAAGACTTTAATGTGCCAACAATGGTCAGCCTGAATCCGATTATGGTGGATGGAACCGGCATGTGCGGCGGATGCCGGGTTTCAGTTGGAGGGGAAACGAAATTCGCCTGTGTGGATGGGCCCGAATTTGACGGACACAAGGTGGATTTCGATGAGCTGATGCGAAGGCTTCAGGCTTACGGTGAAGATGAAAAAAAGTGCTATAATGATTATTGCACCCTTCAGCAGGCATAAAAACATAATTATGAATTACGAATTATGAATTCGTAATTATTCAGGAGGATATATGGCGGAAAAAACAGATACCAAAAAAACTACTCCACGGCAGGCCATGCCGGAGCAGAAACCAGAAATCAGAAGACGAAATTTTCAGGAAGTTCCCGTGGGCTATACCATGGAACATGCAATGACAGAAGCCAGCAGATGTCTTCAGTGCAAGAAACCCGGTTGCGTCGAAGGTTGTCCGGTGGGCGTTGACATCCCGGGGTTTATCAACCTGATTACCAAAGGAGATATGACTGGCGCTATCCGCAATTTGTGGACGAAAAACAGTCTTCCTGCTGTCTGCGGCCGGGTGTGTCCCCAGGAGATTCAGTGCGAGGGACTCTGTATTGTTGGCAAAAAAGGGGATGCAGTCGCCATTGGAAATCTGGAACGGTTTGTAGCGGATTACGAGAGAATGCACGGCTCCGGCGAGCTTCCGCCAAGAGAGAAATCGACCGGCAAAAAGATTGCAGTCGTGGGATCAGGGCCATCGGGACTTACTGTGGCTGGCGATCTGGTTCGTAAAGGCCATGATGTTAAGGTTCTGGAAGCATTTCACAAACCTGGCGGCGTTCTGGTTTACGGCATTCCTGAATTCAGGCTTCCCAAGGAAATCGTTTTTTCAGAAGTGGCCTTTCTGGAGCGACTTGGCGCCAAATTGGAATGCAATCAGGTGGTAGGAAGAACCGTATCTCTGGATGAACTCTTTGAGGAAGGGTACGATGCTGTCTATCTGGGAGTGGGCGCAGGTCTTCCCAAATTTATGAACATACCCGGTGAAAACCTGATCGGCATCCTTTCCGCCAATGAATATCTCACACGGGCCAACCTCATGAAGGCATATCTGTATCCAGAGGTGGATACCCCGATTCCCCTGGGCAAAAACGTCGTGGTTCTGGGCGCAGGAAACGTGGCTATGGACTCTGCGAGAACCGCCATGCGCCTGGGTGCAGACAGTGTCCGCATTGTCTATCGCCGGTCCCGCGATGAGATGCCTGCCAGAAAGGCTGAAATTCATCATGCAGACGAAGAAGGCATTGAATTTTTTCTCCTGACCGCGCCCACCCGTTTTGTTGGCGATGATAAAGGCCGGCTGACCGGTATGGAATGCCTCAAGATGGAACTGGGTGAGCCTGATGCATCCGGCAGAAGGCGACCCATTCCTGTAAAGGGTTCGGAGTTTATGATGGATTGCGATCTGGTGATCGTTGCTGTTGGAGCTGGCGCCAATCCGCTGCTGACCCAGACGACTCCTGATCTGGCGCTCAACAAGTGGGGATACATTAACGCAGACCCCGAAACCGGCAAGACCACCAAAAAAGGGGTCTGGGCTGGAGGCGACATCGTCACTGGATCTGCCACAGTTATTCTGGCGATGGGGGCCGGCAGAAAGGCAGCCGACTCCATTCATAATTATCTGACTTGGGGATGGTAGTCAACTGACACAAGATCGTTCGAACATCAAAAGATCAATCCCATAATACTGTGGAGGTAGCTCCCCAGCTACCTGACTTACGACTCCCTATCTCTAACATCGGAATAGGGAGTTTTTTTGTGACAGACTCGTGTTGACCCTTTCAGTTTTCAAAAATAAACGGTCATGGTATGTGTGGGGTTCCCCCACAAACGATAATATAAGTTTTATTAATTTTTCGTGAATTTCGTGAATTTCGTGGTCAAATGATATTTTCACGGCAAAAGGTCTGTGATCATGTGTTTAGAATCAATGACTTCCCTTTGTAATTCGAAAAACAGCAATCAAGGAAGCTGCCATGGCTGGTCCGTGAGGCTGTGGGCTCCCGTTATGTTATTATTCCTTCTGGTTGCGGTTCCGTTGACAGCCAGAGCGGATAGAGTATCTTTTCCGCTGCGAATTGACTATAAGCTGCTGCGTTCCCTGGTAATCCAGTCCGCGTTCACATCACCTGGACAGATCGCAGTTCTGGAAGATGAATCCGATCCCTGCCGAAAAATAACCATTTCGGAGCCCCGTTTTTTTGTAAAAAATGCGAAGTTTCAATTTGAAACACGCCTTCGGGTTACTGCCGGAACAGAATTTGCGGGAAAATGCATGCTGCCTGTTGTCTGGGAAGGCTATCTGGTGTTGTTCCAGATGCCCAAGGTCGATCGGAAAACCTGGGTCCTTTCTTTCGAAAGTGAGGATTCGGAGCTTTTGAATACCCACCACGACCCGACGAAACTGCCGAATGTGATCTGGGAGATCATCGAAACCCAGGTTTTTGAATATCTTAAACGCATCAAGGTCAATCTGGCGCCGCCAGTATCGGACCTGAAAACTTTTTTGCTCCCCCTGTTTGATGAAGATGCTGCAGATCGGGCTCAACAAATGCTGGATAGCCTGCGGCCTGGAAAAATCGAGACTCTGCAAGAAGCCATTACCCTTGAGCTTTCGGCTGAAGCTGAGAAAATCGAAAAGGTAGCTGAATCAACCATTCCTGAAACCATTTCAGAAAAAGAACTGGCATCATTTGTCAGTACTTGGGAAGCCTGGGATGCATTTCTGGTTCAGATATTTCAATCATTATCCCCAAAACCCCTGTCTGCGGATGAACGCCAAATTATTTTTAGCACCCTTCTGGATACACGGCATCGGTTTGTTCAGGAGCTCTCCAAAAAGACTGCATCCAAACGGGATTTTGTTCGGGAACAGTTTGTCGCAGCATGGCGGCAGCTCTCTCCGGTATTTCGAAATCATCTGGGAAACGAGCCATCCAAGGCGCTTCTGGGATATTTGGCATTTTTCACGGCTGCCGACGCTTTGTCCGGCCTGGATCAGTTGGGCCCGTCATTCGGGTTTGAAATCAGCCGAAACGGCCTGATTCGCCTGGCCAAACTTTTGGGCGGACAAGGCTCTCCCATTGAGTTGCTGTATCAGAGCGATGTAGATCCGGTTCTCCGAAATGTTCTGGGTATGGGAACGCCTATTATTGCGGCCGGTCCGGCCTTTGATACTGATTCCATTGGAACGGAGCTGCCGGAAATTGAAGAAACAATCCTTCCTGGTCCGGAAAAACCAGAAGATATGGGGCTCTCCAAGGCTTTGTTGTCCTTTTTCATGAAGCCATGCTGGGCGCAAGACAATATCCCGGATGCTGAAATTGCAGCAATCCGGCAATGGGTTCTGTCGCCTGACAATTTGGATGATCGTCTTGAACAGATCAAGGTTATGTTGAAGGATGCCGTTGATGAGACGCTAAAAAAGAATACGATTCCTGTCGCCTATCAGTCGATTTTTTTTCAGGCCGTATCTGCTACAGGATGGCAGGAAAGCTGTTTTCGCCAGTTTCTGGAAAAAAAAGGCAAAATCACCTATATGCTTTCCTATAACAACTCATCCGTTGGCATGATGCAGGTAAACGAGCGCGTCTGGCGGGGACTGTATGATTTAAAGCATCTTCGCTGGAATATCAGATACAATGCACGGGCTGGCTGTGAGATACTGGAGCAGTATTTCACTCGGTATGCGCTATCTAAAAAACAGGCAGGTCAACTGGATTCCGACACCCTTGCCTGCGCCCTGTATGCCATGTATAGCGGCGGTCCCGGAGATTTTCAAAAATTCCTGCAGCGCATTGCTGGCGGAAAGCGTCTGCTAACGGACAATCTGTTCCAGGAAAAATATTTATGGGTCAAAAAAGACCAATGGAACCATATCACCAAATGCCTGGGCGGTGCATAGAGCCAGTATTCCTTTGCAGTGAATAAAATTTCACATAATTAGCGGAAAAATGAATATGATCGTTGCCAAAATCACCGCTGCAGACAATGCACTCAACAGCTACCTTTTCAAATTTCGCAGTCCGTGGCTTGCAACCACCAGCAGGATCGTCACCCTGATGGGATCCTCGGTGTTTTTGATCCTGGTTTGTGTTGTCATTCTCTTTTTTCAAAGACAAGCCCGCTCACAGCTCCCGTATTTTTTTTTAGCCGAAATCGTCGAGTTGATGGTTATCATTCCGCTTCGGTACTTTGTAAAGCGGAAAAGACCACATCCGGCGAATTTATATCGGTATCTGCCATCGTGGAACAGATACTCTTTTCCTTCTCAGCATGCCTCAAGAATGTTCGCTCTGACCATGATTTTATGGTTCAACTATCCAGAATCAATTTATTACATGACTCCCGCCGCCGTGCTTGTCTGTTTCACCCGCCTTGTTCTGGAGAAACATTATCTGTCCGATATTCTGGTCGGTGCTGCTGTCGGCTTATTGGCCGGAGTTGTCGCGGTGCAGGGTATGCGCTGCCTGGCATAAACCTTCACGATGCAAAAATTAAATTGCATTATTGCAACCCATTGCAATCATAAAGTTGCATTATCGCAACTATAGACTGCCGTATCATTCTCGGGCGGCATGATATAACTATTTGAAAATATAAATCTATGGTAATTTTTATGAGCAATGGCCTGATTTTTGCGTACAGAATAGCCACAGGTAACAAAAGAATTAACATGGATGAACAGGATAGACAGGATAAAAAAAGTTAATCTTCTGATTTTTGGGTATTCATCATCGTGTCGGCGCGAACATGGCCGAAAACCGGGAATTTTGCACATGATACTGAAAACAAAGAACAATCAACGACAGGAGCCACCATGGGAGACCTGAAAGATATGGCCAAAGAAGTCCTGCCGAAAATGGCATTGGCTTTTATCACTACTGCGGCAGCGAACCTGTTGTCCAGAGATTCGATAAAATCCGCCATCAGGGGGCTTGTGAGAAAACTGATCAGCGGCAGCGCGGAAAAGCCTTACGAAGACGTTCAAACCGTAGAAGGCTATGCTGACAAGGTGATGACAGTGTTGTATCAAAACAAAATATTTCCGCAAAGCATTGGTATTGACGGCCCTCCTGGAAGCGGAAAAAGCACCCTGGGCAGAAGCCTTGCCAAACGGACTGGACTCGAATGGCGAACGCTGTATTTAAAAGAGATGAATAAACCGTACCCATTTAAAACTGGGTACATCTACGAGAATATACGCCTGTTCAGAACCCAGAATATCGAAAATTTTGACGTGATCATTTATCTGGACTGCCAAATTGAAGAAGCCCAGCACCGGGTGATAAAAAGAGACCGGAATGCGGCCCTCGTCGATTATGTTGATTTCAAAAAGCTGAAAAAAATCGGGGATGCAGCTTATAATGCGGCTGATGGGGAAGAAATCAATATCCCGATGAGCCCTGTCAAAATGAAGATACGACCTCGGAACGGCTTCCGGGACATTGAGAATCTCAGGAAGAAACTGAAGTCAAAAGGGCTGGATATTGAACAGCTTTCAAAGGAAGAACTGCTGTTTGTTGATTGTTATGGCCAAAAGACATTCTGGCCGCAGAGCAGCATTTTCCCATACGTCTGTCTGGGAGCATATAATTATGAACTTCTATCGGCAGCCCAGGTGGCGCTCAGATCTGCCATGGCAAAAAAGCTGTTGAGCTAAAAAGATGGTCGAATGCGTCATTGAAACCACACTAATCCGCGATGAACCATTATTCATACTATTTTTTACAGGTTGTCCCGCCAAAAGTTGATCTCCGTCACATTTTTCCCAATAATCCGCGATGAACCAATTAGAATTGCTGTGTGCCATGTCAGTCAATTGACATTTCAAAAATCATTGTGATATGATTTTACTATCATTTAAACGAAGTCTGATTTTTCAATACGCAAGCAAAGACAGATGACAGAGGGCGGCTTTTTCTGTCCTCCGTCATTGGGAACCGACGGAATGCTATAGACGGCATGCCTGCAATGCAACGTGTTGACAGGGCAGGTAAACCATGACTCTTCGCGCCAAAACTGTTTATATCTTCAGCGCAGCCATGTGCTTTCTGGTGGGTGTTGTTTTTTTTCTGACTGACCACATCTTGAGGCAGCGTTCCGAAATGATCGAACAACAATTAGTGCGAGATGATGTCAAACATGCGCGCGATGCCTTGTTCGATGAAGTCGCCAGTATCGACATATTTACTGTTGACTGGTCCGCATGGGATGAAACGTATGCGTTTGCCAGAACGCGCACCCCGGAGTTTGTGGAGCGGAATCTGTCCCACGGAGAGCTTCTCAAGCAGCGGAAAAGCTTTGTCGTTTTTGCCGATGTCTCCGGCGCCATCATTTATTCGCAAGGACTCACACTCAGTTATGACGGCGAAGCCCCGGTTCTTGAAAGCCTTTTAAAAGCAATTGCATCTACCGATGTGCTTGTCAGACACAATGGTATCGAGAGTGCAGTAAATGGCATTGTCGCAGTTCCCGAGTGCCTTGTTCTGATTACGTCGCGTCCCATTCTGACCGGCGATTACAAGGGTCCTGTGGCCGGCGCTTTCATTGTTGGCAAATATCTAAGCCCGACGCACATCAATGTACTTGCCAGGCAGACCCATTTGTCAATCGCCATTGACAATATCACTGTGGCGGCTCTTGATCCGGGGGTGCAGGCTCCGGAATACATCGCGGTGCAGGTTGACGGTCCCAATCAAATCACCGGGCGGACGCTGCTCATTGATATTGATGGCAGGCCATGCGCGGTGCTGAGCGTTCGGGCGCCACGGGTGCTGTACAAGCAGTATCTTCACAGCCTGCAGTATTTTGTGGGAGCTTTTCTTGTTGTGGCGCTGCTCACCGGCGTGATCATGTTTTTGTTTACCGAGCGGATCATCCTGTCGCGGTTGTCGCGGTTATTTGCCTTTATCAGGGGAATTCAATCGACCGAAAAGCTCTCCGACCGCATTATGCTTGGCGGCAGGGATGAAATTGCGGCTATCGGCGCGGGCATAAACGATATGCTCGAAAAGCTCGCTCGCGATGTTGCCCAGAGCGCATATACAGAGCAGGCGCTGCAGACCAGTGAAGAGCGCTACCGAAATATTTTCGAGGCGTTCATGGATGTTTATTACCGCATTGATGCAAGCGGTATTATCATCGACCTGTCACCGTCGATCCAAAATTTATCGGGCTGGGCTGCAGAGGAGTTGATCGGAAGGCATGTGACCAGTGTTTATCATGATCCGGCCGAGTATGAGCGGCTGGTGGCTATGCTCGCCGATCAGGGATCGGTTTATGATTTCGAGATAACGCTGATGAAAAAAAATGGTAATCCGTTACCCGTTTCGGTGTGCTGCCATGTCTGCTGGGATCCGCATGGGCGCTTTAACGGTGATGAGGGAAGCATTCGGGATATCACGGAGCGCAAACACACTGAGGAAAAAATCAGACAGCAGTACGTCGAACTCGAAACAGCTCACCGTACGCTGCAAAGCGAGACATGCGAGCGCGAGCGGTTTGCAGCCGAGCTGCTTGAAACCGAGCGGCAGTTGGCACATCTTATCGAAACTTCAGAAGATTCCATCATTGTATCCGACGGCGACGGACACCTTATCCGGGCGAACCAGGCATTTCTCAACATGCTGGGCTACGGACTGAAAGATGTACTTGGCAGGCATGTAACATTTTTTTTCGTCAACACGGCTGGCGTATATGAAATGACCGGTGGTGAGAAGGTTGTCATCAATGAAATCTTCATTACCAATCAGGCCGAGGTTATCAACCGCTTCATGAGGGAGGGCCGAGGCAGCAACTGGAAGACCTATTACCTGAACAAAGAAGGAAAGATTATCCCGGTTGTCCAGAGCCTGGTTTTTATGACCAATGACCATGGAGTATATACGGCGTCATTTGGTATAATCCGGGACATCACCGAGCAGTTGCAGGCAGAGGCGGAGCTAACAAAAGCCAAGGATGCCGCGGAGCAGGCCAGCAAGGTCAAAAGCGAGTTTTTGGCCAATATGAGCCATGAAATCAGAACACCGCTAAACGGTATCATCGGCATGACGGAGGTGATCTTTGACACCCGCCTTGACGATAACCAGTGGAACATTCTTAGTACCATCAGCACCGAGGTGAATGCCCTGCACGGCATTATCAATGACATCCTTGATTTTTCAAAAATTGAGGCAGGCAAGCTTGAGTTTGATTCGATACCCTTTGACCTGCGTGTTGCGGTTGAGGATGTGGCTGCCAGCCTTGCTGCGCGGGCATACCAAAAGGGCCTGGAACTTGACTGCTTTATTTCGCCTGGCATCCCGCCTCACCTGATCGGTGATCCCGGACGGCTGAAGCAGATTCTGCGAAACCTTGCCGAAAATGCTCTGAAGTTTACCCATGCAGGCGAGATCGACATCTCGGCGGACCTGGCCGAAGACACTGGTAAGGCGATAGTGGTCCGCTTTGCTGTCAAGGATACTGGAATCGGCATACCCAAAGATAAGCAGTCGATTATCTTCGAGAACTTTACCCAGGTTGACAGTTCGACCACCCGTAAATACGGCGGAACCGGGCTGGGCACCAGTATCGCCAAACAACTGGTGGAGATGATGGGTGGTGAAATAGACCTGAAAAGCAGGCCTGGTAAGGGCACCACTTTTTTTTTTACAGCGGTTTTTGAAAAACAGGTTGCACCAAAGGCTGCTCTGTCGCTTTGTAAAGCGGCTGATCCGGAAGGTAAGCGGGTGCTGGTGGTGGATGATAACTGGACCAGCCGGCATATCCTGACAGAATATCTAAAGAGTTGGGGTTGCCGGACGGCTGAAGCCACTGGCGGGCGGGAGGCGTTGGGCAAACTCAGTCAAGCCTGTCTATCGGCGAATGCATTCGACCTTGTTTTGATGGATATGCAAATGCCGGACATGGATGGGTTTGATACGTCGCGTGAAATCAGGAGAACTCCTGGGATAGAGGATATTTCGATTGTGATTCTTACTGCAGGCGGTCGGCGCGGAGACGGGTTGGACTGTAAAAAACTGGGGATTCGTGGATACTTGACCAAACCGGTGCGGCGCAATGAGCTGTATGATGTCTGTGTGACTGTTATGGGCGACTGCAGAGAGAGTTTTTGTGCAGTTCCGCAGATAATTACCCGGTACGCCCTGGCCGAGAATAATAGAAGAAATGTACAGATCCTTTTGGCGGAAGATTATCCAGCCAGCCAGCAGGCGGTCATGCAGCAACTGCAGAGTGCAGGCTGCGGGATTGACCTGGCATCTGATGGACGAGAGGCGCTGGCCGCCGCCAGACTCAAGCAGTATGACCTGATCTTCATGGATGTGCAAATGCCGGAGATGGACGGTTTTGAGGCAACGGCGGGTATTCGGGCGCATGAAACGAAAATATCGACCCCTGGCAATACAGTCCATGTGCCGATTATCGCCATGACCGCTCACGCAATGAAAGGTTATCGCGAGCTTTGTCTGGAGAGAGGAATGGACGATTATATTGCAAAGCCCGCCCGCAAAAAGGATGTCCTTGCAATGGTAGAGACATGGACCGGAAATGGAACATTATGCCATTTATGCCATATACCTGCCCTGACGCAATCGTCGGACGTTGATAGTCCACCAGAAAGGGCCGCCCCGATGGATTACGACCGGGCGCTGGATGAGTACGATGGAAACCGGGAATTTTTGATGGAACTTGTAAACGGATTTCTGGAGAGAGCCAGCCAGCAAATTGAAACTTTATGGCAGTCTTTGGCCGACGGAAATGCCGAAATAGTGATGAAAGAGGCCCATGCCATGAAAGGGGGCGCAGGAATTCTTACCGCTGTTGCACTTTCAGGGGTTGCCCTGGAGCTTGAAACAATTGGCAAGTCGGGCAACCTAACGGCAGGCGCCGAAGTACTGTCCAGGCTTGAGCATGAGCTTCAGCGGTTGGCGGACTTTGTGAACTCTGTGATCAGGAGAAATCATGAAAATATTGATTGTTGATGACGAGTTTGTCAGCCGCATGACACTGCAGAATCTTCTGGCAAGTCTGGGCGAGTGCACAACTGTGGAAAGCGGTGAAGATGCGCTGATGGTTGCTCTGTCGGATAATCCTCCTGATCTGATTCTGCTCGACATCCTGATGCCTGGCATTGACGGTTTCGAGGTCTGTAAACGGCTTAAAACTGCTTCGCAGACAAAGGATGTCCCCGTGATATTCCTGTCCGCCAATACGGAAGTCGAGGACAAAACCCGTGGCATAGAGCTGGGGGCGGTTGACTATATCACCAAGCCCTTTCACAAGGCTGAGGTGAAAGCGCGAGTCTTGGCGCACCTGTCTATCAAAAAAATGAGAGAGGACCTGCGGGATAAGAATATCACATTGGAGCGTCAGGTAGATGAAATCAAAGAAAAGACTGAACTGCTGCGGGAAAAGGATCTTCAGCTCATAGAGATGGATCGCATTGCCGGCATTGGCACCCTGGCTGCTGGCATAGCCCATGAAATCAACAATCCCCTGGGCTTTCTCAAAAGTACGCTCGGCACATTAAATAAAAGTATGGATAAGATGCGTGATGCCCTGGAATACTGGAAGGACAAACCGGCAACAGATCCACTCGTGCAAGGGTACCTGGAATATGTTGCGGCGATCAGCCTTGACCGGGTTGTTAACTCCATGGACGAAAAATTTGACCGGGCCGGCAGGGGCCTGACGCGTATCATGGATATTGTGAACAGCCTGAAGCGCTTTTCCGGGATCGACATGGAGCCACTGGCCAAAATAGACATCAATAATAACATAACCGAAATTTTGAAGGTTGCGCCCAATCAGGAGGAGAAAAAGGTCGATATTGTTACGCAGCTCCAGGAGCTTCCCCTGATTGAGTGCGCTCCATACGAGATAAACCAGTGCTTGCTGCAACTGCTGAAAAACGCATTTGATGCTATAGATAACGAGGGCACGATTAAAATAACCTCTGAATGGTGTCGCAAAGACGCTCAGATTGTTATTCGGATAGTTGACAGCGGCCGGGGTATGTCGCCTGAAGTGCTGCGGCAGGCGTTCAATCCATTTTTCACCACCAAGCCAGTTGGCTCCGGAACAGGTGTCGGGCTGTCGCTGACCGAAAGGATCATCAAACGCCACGGCGGCATGATTCGGCTTGAAAGCACAGAGGACCGGGGCACTACGGCCACCATAAAACTGCCGGTGTCTGCGCAGGAATAGGGAGCGGGGGTTTCTACCTGCCTCCTGATATCTGTGCCCTGCCTTTTATAAGAGGAAGTTCATGCCAAACGACAGCCAGTTTTTCCCCCTTGACCAATCTCTTAGCCGATGCTCTTGTGGCGGCTACAAGAGCGTTTGCCCTGTCTCAGGTTTGTCCATCATAACCAGGCCTGAGTGGACAGAAATCAAGTTGGATTCCGATTACTATGCGACGTACAGCATCATCGGCAAGGCGATTCTCCTGATAACCCTGAAAGGTAACTTAAGCGAAAAGGGATCAATATCTCTTCTTGAAAAAAGAGCGGAGGTTCTCGACGAGGCGGGTCTGTCCGACAGGAAATATGCCGAATTAAGAGACTATCGGATGCTGGCTGATACCTCGTCAAGAGGGGGGCGGATGATCTTGACAAATTTTTTATTGAAAGAACAAGTGAAGGGACATCTTCAGGGATTCTGGGTGTTTGAGGCCCCATTCCTTATAAAATTCATGTTTCAGGTCGGGTTGAGACTGCACAAAACCGTCATACCTGTCGTTGTAGCGAAAGACTACAGTGAGGCTGTCCGAAGTGCTTTGAAGGTTCTGCGGCAAGGCGGCGTCGATGTGGGTTCAAGACTCTATTCCAGACTTAAGAAGGATGAGTGGGCGCTGGATATTGAAGAGTATGGAATATCATTTGAACTGATAGGAGATGACATCCTCTACACCATTGCGCGGGGAAAGCAAAGAGAACCTCACGTTGATAAGTACTTTGAATTGCATGAGAAGGTGCTTCATGAGACCGGTCTGTCTGAAAAGGGCTACTATTATCGGATAATCAATTGGGAAAGATTTGAGAGTATCCCCTGGAGAGCAAGATTGAAGTATATGCATGGGTTAAAGGAGTTAAACGAGAAAACTCCCTGCCGGTTATCGGTGATTTTTGGTCTCAATAATTTCATGAAAGCACTGGTTGCGATAAACAGGCCATTTGTTTCAATTCCGGTAATGGTTGCCAAGGACCTTCAGGACGCTCTGGAGATCACGGAAAGAGAAAGAATACAAGAAACCGGAGCAGATTCCGGCGTGAAACGTCAGAAATCGGAGGTCAAAACCTATACAGATGAGCAGCTCAAAGGATTTGCCAACGAGATGCTCCAGGTGATTGGAGGAATTAACTGGGATCAGGCAGGAATCTCGTTAGACAGCATGAACGAGGAACACCCGTTGAAACCAGTCCTGGACGCTCTATCTGTCATCAAACTTGATTTGGACAATCTAATCCAGGAGAAAGAAAGCTCAAAAAAAGACCTTCAAGAAAGCGAGGAGAAGTACCGGCTCCTGGCGGAAAATGCCTCCGACACGATCTGGATGTTGAACATGGACGGGGCCTTCACCTATCACAGCCCGTCCATCAGGAAGTTGCGTGGATACTCCCCGGATGAGGCTAACCGCATTGCCTTGGAGCAAACAATCACGCCTGTATCCTTGCCCTTGCTCCTGCAGATAGCTGAAGAGGAAAATACCAAGCCGCTGGCCGACCGATGGACCGACCGCATCGTGGAACTTGAGATGTACCGGAAGGACGGAGGCGCCATCTGGACAGAGTCGTTGGTCAGGGCTGTCCGCGACACCGATGGAAATGTAACTGGTTTGCAGGGGAGTACGCGCGACATCACCGACCGCAAGAAGGTGGAGGATGCACTAAATAAAAGCGAAGCACAGTATCGTTTGCTGGCGGATAACGCACAAGATCAGATATGGCTCATGGACCTGAACTTAAAACCGACATACATCAGTCCATCTGTGGAGAAGATACGGGGATACACATTTGAGGAGATTGTGCAACTTTCGCTGGATAAGCAACTTACTGCGACATCTTTCCAGTCGGCGATGGCGTTTTTTTCCATCGAGATGCCCAAGGCGCAGGCGGATCCAACATATTTTGCGCGACCACTGGAACTGGAGTTCTACAATAAAGACGGCTCGACTTTATGGTCGGAAAACACGTTTAGTCAAATCAGGGACGAAAACGGTAAGCAGTTGTCCATCCTGGGTGTGGGCAGGGATATTACCGTACGCAAGCAGGCGGAGGAGGCGTTGCGGCAGAGCGAAGAGAAGTACCGTTGGGTGATGAATAATATGGCGGACATCATATCGGTCATGGACATGAATCTGCAGTTTACATACATCAGTCCTTCCGTCATGCGTGTTCGGGGATACACTGCGGAAGAGGCTGTGGAGCAGACCATGGAACAGACCCTGACACCTGAATCCCTAACGATAGCCGCCAAGTTTTTTGAAGAAGAGATGAAATTGGAAGATAGCGGTACGGCTGATCCTGACAGAAACCGCATCCTGGAATTGGCGCAATACAAAAAAGATGGTTCCATCATTTGGTTGGAGAACAGCCTGTCATTTATACGCGACGCTGCACAAAAGGCCGTGGGTATCAGTTCAGTATCTCGTGACATCACGGATCGGAAGCATGTGGAGGAAAATCTTCGAAAATCCGAGGAAAAGTATCGAAACATCCTTGAGAGCATCGAAGATGGATACTTTGAAGTTGATCTGACAGGCAACTTGATGTTCTTCAATCGTTCAATTTGCAATATCCTCAATTACCCCAGGGAAGAATTATTGGGTTTGAACAACAGGGCATACATGGACCCTGAAAATGCAAAAAAAGTCTTTCAGGCTTTCAACGAGATACTTGTAACCAGGGTTCCCTCCAAGGGTTTTGAATGGGAAGTTATTCAAAAGGGTGGCGCCAGAAGGCATATCGAAGTGTCTGTATCTCTTATGGTAAGTCCGGAGGGGATGCCAACCGGATTTCGTGGTATTGCGCGTGATGTCTCAGAGAGGAAGAAAATAGAATTTGAACTCAAGAACCACAGAGAACTCCTGGAGGAGATGATAACTGCGCGTACATGTGAGCTGGCTGAAGCCGTGCGGAAAGCTGAATTTGCAAACAAAGCCAAAAGTCAGTTTCTTGCCAACATGAGTCATGAGATCCGGACACCTCTGAATGGCATAATGGGAATGGCGGAAGTTTGCCTTAAAACAGAACTTGATGAAGAACAGAAAGATATTGTTGGCACCATCACCAAGGAGGCCAATTCACTTCTTGGGATCATCAATGAAATCCTTGACTTTTCTAAAATAGAGGCTGGAAAACTTGAGATTGAGCAGATTCACTTTGACCTGGGTAATCTTTTTGAAGACCTGACGGAGAGTTTTTCATACCGGACGATTAATAAGAGGCTCGAACTAACATTCTTTATCTCGCCGGAAACACCGATCCGGTTAATGGGAGACCCTGGTCGCCTCAGGCAGATACTGAAGAACCTGATAGACAATGCCTTCAAGTTTACTCATGAGGGCGGAATTTACGTCAAGGCGGAGCTAACAAAGGATATGGGGGACAAGATCAAGCTGCGATTTCTTGTAAAAGATACAGGCATCGGAATCTCTAAAGAAAAGCAGGTAATCGTTTTTGAAAGCTTCACACAGGCTGACGGCTCGACCACCAGAAAATACGGAGGAACAGGGCTTGGCACCACAATTTCAAAGCAACTGACTGAAATGATGGGAGGAGAAATAGGCGTTGATAGCGAGGAAGGAAGAGGTTCCACCTTCTGGTTTACCGTTGTTTTTTCAAAACAGAGCGAGACCGTTTTCCACAGAAGCAAAGAATTGCCCCTGAGCAATGTAAGGGTGCTTGTTGTTGGTGACAACAAAACTAGCCGTCAAACGATAGTTGAATATGTAAACTCATGGGGCTTCATTCCTGTTGAAGCGACAAGTGCAAAAGAAGCTCTCTCCATCCTCAAGAGATATATCGCCTCGGGGGAACAGGTCAACCTTGTTCTGAGCGATCTCAACATGCCAGATGTCAATGGTTTTGATCTTGCGCGAGAGATAAGAAGCGTGAAATCCTTCAACTCAGTCCCGATCATTGTCATTACTGCTTATGGCAATGCCGGCGATGGAAAGACCTGTCGAGATATTGGGATAGAGGGATATCTGACAAAACCTATAAAAGGAAAGGACCTCCGCGGAACCATAGAGAGAGTTCTCGTATCTTCGATGAGCGGCGAGAATGGCGGAGAAATTGACCTTGTAACCAGACACTCCATCGCGGAGGAGGCGCGGAGGAGGCATGTCCTTCTGGTGGAAGACTATCCTACAAATCAAATGGTTGCAAAAAGACACCTTGAGCATGCAGGCTATCAGGTGGATCTGGCTGAAGATGGCAAGCAGGCTATTGACGCATTCAAACGCAGCCATTATGAACTGATATTCATGGACGTGCAAATGCCTGTCATGGATGGATATCAGGCCACGAAATTCATCAGGGATTTTGAATCAGAGCTTGCAGCAATGGAAAATGGGAATGTCAGGGAGACGATGCACAGAGTCCCGATCATAGCGATGACAGCTCATGCCATGAGTGAGAATAAGCAGCTCTGCCTTGAGGCCGGAATGGATGACTTCCTGCCCAAACCATTTACCAGATCAGAGCTGCTCTCGATGGCATCAAAATGGCTTACCAGACACAGCCGTTGACCGTTGACCGTTCTTTGACGATTGACTGTCAACGGTCAACGGCTGTTATGAGAAACGTGAGTTGACACACTACTGAATTCAGCGTATTGGTCTTCATATAAATATAATTGCCCGATTATCGACGTAATTTTTCGTTATTATAAACACATCTGTTCAATTTGTTTGAATAAAATTAACGTGTTTGGAGGAGATGAAAATGACAGTACAAAGTCAATATAAAATTCTTTGTGTGGATGATGAAAAAGATATCCTGGATACATTGTACGATACTTTTATCGACACATATCAGGTTAAAATCGCTCTGAATGGTGAGGATGCACTAAAAATCCTTGCTGAGGAGGACATTTTCGCCGTGATTTCAGATCAGCGGATGCCTGGAATGACCGGAACGGAACTTATGGCGAAGGTGCATCAAATAAAACCAAAATGCAAAAAAATACTCCTGACCGGTTATGCGGATATCAATGCCTCCATTGATGCCATCAACATAGGAAGGGTGGATAGATATTTCAGCAAACCCTGGGACAATGAAAAAATTATTATGACCGTCAATAGTTTTTTGTCGCTTTACAAGGCGGATGTTTTTTTAGAAAAAATGTGCAAAGACGGTGAAATTATCAAGAAGAATTTTGACAACGCAAATTATTTTCACAACCTCCTGGTGAGCTTTATAGAAAGCTATCCCTCAGGTATTTGTATCATTAATGAAAAAGGCCAGATTGAGTATCTGAATAGCAAAGGCTTGGAAATCCTGTCTTGTTCCGACCTTGAAAAGATTAAAGGTCGACCTTACAAAGAACTATTCCAGATAGATGCTTCGCTTGAGGAGAAATATTCAAAAGGCGAACTTGTATTTAATAAAGTTACTGTCACAGACGTTGACCATTTAATCAAGTCGTTGAATCTAAGCATGACATTTAATAATGAGAGCGGTGATTTCCTGCCAATTGGCTTTATTTTTAAGGCTATTTGACTTTTAGATGGGATTTGGCTGATGGACAACCAGCTTTATACATGACTTTCCGCCATTTAAAATTAATTTGATTTTAATTAAGACAGCTTGCGTTCAGCTCAAATACCATCCGCTTTTCTATAGCCTCTATGAAATTTAAACGATTTATTTTTTTCATTGCCGCATTCGACTTGCTCATCCTCAAACTATCTTTCTTGTTATAATCCAATGTTATTGTCCGCCCACAATTGGCAGTCTGAATTCGTGTGATGATATTATCACGTTCTGACGCTGATTTTTCTTTTCCAGATGGTTTTTTATCGGTATTTTTCTTAAAACTGTAGCATATTTTTACGGAGATTTTAACATGCATCAGGCTGCCACAATCTTAATCATTGAAAGTGATCCGGAATTGCTTGACTTGATCTCCAAAACATTGGGACAGCGGTATCGTATTGTGAAAGCGAAAAATCAAGATGAAGTTTTGGACACCTTCTCCGCAAATACCATTGATCTGATCCTGTCTGATCAGCCCCTGACCCGAATGAAACAGTCTTGTATTTTAAACTACGGCGGAGACCAGGTGGCGGCCGGAAGATATTTTGGTCCGCCGGTTCTGCTGACGAGTTATACCGAAATACATTCGTTTATCCGCTTGATTCAAGAAACGAATTCGGAAAAAGACATGCCTTCAATACTGGCAGGAAAGGAAATCGCCAGTATTGTGATGGACGTGTTGTTTGCCCACCTGACACACCAGGTTGAAAAAAATGAAAAAAACAAGGCCGTACTTGAAAAAACAGGTCGGATGGCGGCATTAGGGGAACTACTGCCGGGAATAGTCCATGAAATCAGCAATCCATTGAGTTTTATCAGTTCCAATCTGGATAATTTAAGAAAATTCATCCCAAAAATACTTGTTTTCATTGATGATTTATGCACATTGCCGGTGAATGACATGGTTAAGGCCATCATCATTGAACAAAAAAAAGCCATCAACTATGATTATCTCAAAAACCGGTTACTGGAAATCGTTGAACGCTCCCAGTCGGGTGCTGAAAGGGCTAAAACCATTCTGGACGATGTCCGGAGAGTGGCGAAATCATCAATGTCCGAAGAATTTATCAAAGTTGATATCAATCGGGCCATTGAAGCCACGTTGAACATCATGCACAATGAATTTAAAAACCGGATCACCATTGAAAAGATTTTGGGCAGTCTGCCTGAAGTTGAATGCCATATCGGTCAAATCAATCAGGTTCTCATGAACATATTAATCAACGCCTGCCACGCCATTGAAAAGGATGGACGCATAGTGATTGTCACTCGCATATTACCAGGTGAGCAGGTAAGCATTGAAATCAGTGATTCCGGCAAGGGAATTGCTGAAGAAGATATGAAACGGATTTTTGAACCGTTTTTTACCACCAAACCCGAAAATATCGGCACTGGTCTTGGCCTTCCAATCAGCCGCGATATCATCAAGAAGCACCATGGCGAAATTGAAATTGTTTCTCAGCCTGGCATGGGGACGCATGTCACCGTCATCCTGCCGGTAAAACACTAAAATCGTATCTTATTAATGTATTGAGGCTTCGATCATGACAGAGGTAAATAACGAAATACGCCTGCGAGCAGAGGAGATGGTTCGGGTAAAAGCGGCTTTGTCGCCGGAAAACCTGGAGGCGATGCCGTCCGAAGAAATGCGGCAGACGATCTACGAACTGCGTGTGCGTCAGGTCGAACTGGAGATACAAAACGAGGAACTTAGTACAGCGCAAGGTGAACTGAACGCTGTGCGGGCGCTGGCCGGAGCAAACAAGCTGCTCGCGCAACAAATTGAAGAACGCAAGCGAATTGATGAAGCTCTGCAGGTGGAACGTAATAAGTTCAAATCCATTTTGGAGGCTATGCCGGATGGTGTTTACATCGTCAATCAGCAATACGATATCGAGTACACGAACCCTGTGGTTGAAAAAGAATTTGGGCCGGTCAAAGGCCGCAAGTGCTACGAGTATTTGCATGACAGGATGGAAATCTGCCCCTGGTGCAAGAATCAGGAGGTGTTTTCGGGAAAAAGCGTTCAGTGGGAATGGCATTCCTCAAAAAACGACAAGACTTATGACCGTATTGATACTCCATTATTCAATACTTGTGGGACCATTTCCAAATTACAGATTTTCTATGACATTACCAAGCGTAAACATGCCGAGAATGAGCTTCGTGAATATGAAAAGCAACTTCGAGACCTGTCTTTTCAGCTTTTGACAGCTCAGGAAACAGAGCGGAGACGAATTGCAAGAGAACTGCATGATGAACTTGGCGGGGCGATGGCTGTCCTGAAACTTAGAGTCAGTTTTATAGAAAAGAACCTTCAACCGGGCCAGACGATGATCAGTGAGGAATGCAGACAGACACTGCAGTATATTGATCAGATCATTAACAATGTGCATCGTCTTTCCCGCGACTTAAGCCCCTCCATCCTCGAAGATATCGGCTTAACATCCGCCCTGAAATGGCAGATCGATAATTTTGTTGGACATTATGGTGTCAAAGTGGCCACCGATATTGAAAATATTGATCATTTGCTTCCAAAAGATGATCAGATCATGATATACAGAACCTTTCAGGAGGCCCTCACAAACATCGGCAAGCACGCACAGGCCAAAAATATTGCGGTTGCAGTAAGAACATGTGATGACAGGATTTCCTTCCTCGTAGAGGATGACGGCAGGGGATTCGATGTGGAGGAACTGTCCGCTAAAAAGTTATCAGAAAAGGGCATGGGGTTGGCATCCATGAAGGAACGGGCCAAGATGCTGGGCGGATCGCTTCATCTGTGGAGTGAGAAGGGAAAGGGGACGCGAATCGCTTTTTCAATCCCCATAACAAAGGTTGAAAGACTCTGATGGGAAATTTCCATATCGTTTTGGCCGATGATCACACGCTGTTTCGGCAGGGGCTTAAGAGTCTTATCTTTGGCGTCGCCGATCTTGTGGTTGTGGGAGAAGCCGGCGATGGTCTCGAACTGCTCAATCTCCTGAAGTCAAAAAAAGCGCCTCCGGATATGGTGATTCTCGACATCTCCATGCCGAACCTCAGGGGTATTGAAGCTATCCCCGAAATCAGGATTATAAATCCGAAGGTTAAAATATTGATCGTAACAAATCACCAGGACAAGGAATATCTGTATCAGTCTCTTGCCGCCGGAGCTGATGGATACTTTCTGAAACAGGATGCCGATACGGAACTGTTCGCCGCCATAGAGCTAATTCGAAAAGGGCGTATTTATGTGCCGCCACGTCTCTCCGAGAAGTTGGAGGATGCTTGGGAAAACATCCGAAAGGGGCTATGTAGATCCGATTTGACGACCCGGGAAAGAGAAGTCTT
>SESB01000551.1_pt1 | contig 26930 bp, 26 predicted proteins | sample 3171441 | NCBI WGS metagenome assembly SESB01 (sample SAMN06051867, study PRJNA518727) | freshwater metagenome | biome: subpolar coniferous forest; feature: holomictic lake; material: water; isolation source: holomictic Lake 227, 6 m depth | place: Canada: near Kenora, Ontario | collected... | reverse complement strand
TTGAAGCCGAACAAAAAGTTCTCGCCCAACGTTTGCGCGACCATCAGTTTTACACGCGCTCACTCTTTGAAGCCAACATTGACGCGCTGATTACCACGGATCCATCGGGCATTATTACTGACGTTAATAAGCAGATGGAAATTCTCACTGGTTGCACACGCGACGAACTAATCGGTGCGCCGTTCAATAATTATTTCACCAATCCAGATCAAGCCGAAGCCAGTATTAAATTGGTGTTAACGAATAAAAAAGTGACCAATTACGAACTTACGGCGCGGGCTATTGATGGAAAAGAAACGGTGGTTTCTTATAACGCGACTACTTTTTATGATCGAAACAGAAAGTTGCAAGGCGTATTCGCGGCGGCACGGGATATAACTGAACGCAAATTGATTGATCAAGTATTGCAAGAAAAGAATGTTGAATTGGAAAATGCAATGCTGGTGGCAGAAAAAGCCAATCTCGCTAAATCCGAGTTTTTATCGAGTATGAGTCATGAATTACGGAATCCACTGACGGCAATTCTTGGTTTCGCGCAATTGATGGAAACTGAACTGCCATCGCCGTCAGCAGCTCAAATGGAAAGTATCGCGCAGATTCTTCGGGCTGGCTGGCATTTGTTAACGTTAATCAATGAAATTTTGGATCTCGCAAAAGTCGAATCGCGACAAATGTCGATGTCTGAAGAAACGGTGTCGCTAGGAGATGTGATGCAAGAGTGTCAAGGTATGATGGAACCGCAGGCGCAGCAACACGGTATTCAACTGACTTTTCCCGCATTTCACGCGCCTTGTTTTATTCGCGCTGATAGCACGCGGTTGAAGCAAGTTATTATCAATTTATTGTCCAATGCTATTAAATACAATCGACCTAATGGAATGATTGTGGTCAGTTATAGCGTACACAGCAAGGAACGCACACGCATTAGTGTGACTGATACGGGTATGGGTTTGTCATCGGAAAAGGTTGCCCAACTTTTTCAACCGTTCAATCGGCTTGGTCGTGAAACGAGCGGAGTTGAAGGCACTGGCATTGGTCTTGTGGTGGTCAAACGACTGGTCGAATTGATGGGCGGCGTAATGGGGGTGGAAAGTACCACTGGCGTGGGAAGTGTGTTCTGGTTTGAACTCATTTCTGCTACGGCACCACACGTTACTATCGAAGGCAGTGTTACGCCATTGGAAAAGCCGCCGGTATATCACGAAGCAGGTCAGCATACTGTTTTATACATCGATGATAATCCGGTGAATTTGAAACTCATTGAACGAATCATTGCCCGTCATCCTGGTGTAAGTTTGCTGTGTGAAGTTGATGCGACTGTTGGCATCGAAACAGCGCGGCTTTCTCAACCAGATGCCATTCTTATGGACATCAACATGCCAATTATTAACGGTTTTGAAGCCTTGAAAATGCTGCGTACCGACGAGCTAACGTCACACATTCCCGTTATTGCTTTTAGTGCTAATGCCATGCCGCGTGATATTAAAAAAGGTCTGGATGCTGGATTTTTTCGCTACATCACTAAACCCATTAAAGTTAATGAATTCATCTCCGCATTGGATGAAACATTGGCATTTTCCGAAAAAAATAACGGTTAAAACACGATGCTTCCACTAAATTTGCCTAACATTTTTGACTGCAAAATACTGATTGTTGACGATCACGAAGTTAATGTTACCTTGCTTGAGCGGCTATTGTGTCGAGGGGGTTATCAGCACGTTACTTCCACGATAAATTCATGCGAAGTCTGCGAACTTCACCAAAAGAATGACTATGACTTGATTTTGCTCGATCTTCAAATGCCCGTTATGGATGGTTTTCACGTCATGGAAAAACTAAAAGAAATGGAAGTGGACACCTATCCTCCGGTGATTGTGATTACAGCGCAACCGAATCACAAGTTACGCGCATTCAAAATGGGGGCTAAGGATTTTATTGGCAAACCGTTTGAAATGGCGGAAGTATTGGCACGGGTTCACAATTTTTTGGAAGTGCGCGTGCTGCAAAAGACACTGAAAAATTACAATAAAACGTTAGAAAAACGAGTTAGTGAAAAAACCTCTGATTTGCGTGACAGTTATATTGAAACCATTTTCACCATGACACGAGCAGCGGAATATAAAGACGAAGAAACGGGCGATCATGTGCAGCGTATTAGCTATTACAGCCGTGAATTCGCCAAAATGCTCGGACTGGATGAAGAATTTATCGACAAGATTTTTTTTGCTAGCGCAATGCACGATATTGGCAAAATCGGTATTCCTGACCATATTTTACTCAAACCAGGCAGTTTTGAACCGCACGAATGGCTAATAATGCAACAACACGCTGCAATGGGGGCAAAAATTCTTGGCAACAGTAATTCACCTTATCTTAAAATGGGGGCAGAAATTGCGCTGAATCATCATGAAAGATGGGACGGTAGCGGTTACCCTAGTGGCAAAAAAGGCGAAGAGATTCCATTGTCCGCGCGTATTATGAATATCTGTGATATTTATGACGCGCTGCGAAGTAAGCGACCTTACAAGCCTGCTTTCAATCATTCAAAAACAATGGAAATCATTACAAGCGGTGATGGACGCACTCAGCCACAACATTTTGACCCTGTTATTTTTGCTGAATTTAAAAAAAATCACCAAGTGTTTGGCGATATTTTTGACATGCAAACCGCACTGATTTGAAGCGATAGCTTGTTCTGGTTGCCCAATAGTTGACTATTTTGCTAGGTTAAGTATAGTTCAACCACTTTTTTATATTCTAAAACCAACAGGATTCACCGTGCGTTTAACTACTAAAGGTCGCTATGCAGTAACAGCGATGCTGGACTTGGCATTTTACAGTCAAGAAAACCCCGTCACACTCACAGAAATTGCAACGCGCCAAACTATTTCTTTGTCGTATTTAGAACAGCTTTTTGCACGATTGCGTAAAGCGGATATTGTACTCGGCGTACGCGGGCCCGGTGGTGGCTATCAATTACGTCAATTCCCCGAACAAGTCACTGTTGCTGCCATTATTGAAGCGGTAAATGAACCCATTGATTCGACTAAATGCGGTGGTGAAGCGAATTGCCAGCACGAAAGTATGTGTTTAACGCATGACTTGTGGACAGGATTGAGCGAACATATTCATGGTTATTTAACCGATATTACGTTGGCAGATTTACTCGTTCAGCGTCAGCAACGTCAGCGTTCAATCGAAACGGGGGAATGTGTGGTGACTATTCAAAAAATACAAAAACAAGCCTGATACATTTTTACGGCACGCACAAAAAAGCCCTGCTAACGAAAAACGCCGCAGGGCTTAAAGTATTTGGTGGCGATGGGTGGGGTCGAACCACCGACCTTGGGGTTATGAATCCCACGCTCTAACCAACTGAGCTACATCGCCTTAAAGTCCGCAAATTATAGGGATTCGCGTCGATATTGTCAAACATTGAACCTAAAATGCACCACATCACCGTCTTTTACAATGTAATCTTTACCTTCCAATCGCCATTTCCCCGCATCTTTTGCGCCTTGTTCGCCCTTGTAAGTAATAAAATCATTGTATGAAATCACTTCTGCACGAATAAATCCTCGTTCAAAATCACTGTGAATAACGCCAGCGGCTTGTGGCGCAGTTGCGCCAACGGGAATTGTCCACGCGCGAACTTCTTTCACACCCGCTGTAAAATACGTCGCCAATTGAAGTAATTCGTATCCAGCCCGCACGACGCGATCCAAACCGGCTTCTTCCAAGCCTAAATCATCCAAAAACTCTTTCTTTTCGTCGTCGTCCAACTGCGAAATTTCAGCTTCAATAGCCGCACAAATTGGCACCACTTGTGCGCCTTCTTTTGCCGCAAATGCCCGAACTTTATCCAGCAACGGATTATTTTCAAAGCCATCGTCTTGAACGTTCGCAATATACATCGTCGGTTTTAACGTAATTAAGCACAAATCTTTAATCATCGCTTTTTCGTCGTCGTCTAAATTCAATGTTCGCGCTGGTTCACCCGCGTCTAATTGAGCAAAAATACGCTCCAAAACGCTTTTTTTAATTTGCTCTTCTTTATTGCCGGTTCGCGCGATTTTAGACGATTTGATTAACGCTTTTTCAACTGAAGCCATATCCGCTAACGCTAATTCGGTGTTAATCACTTCAATATCTGATAATGGATCGATTTTTCCCGCAACATGCACCACATTATCGTCTTGGAAACAGCGCACGACGTGAGCAATCGCGTCATTTTCACGGATATTGGCTAAAAATTTATTGCCCAATCCTTCACCTTTTGACGCGCCCGCAACCAAACCCGCAATATCTACAAATTCAATCGTCGTTGGCAGAACGCGCTCAGGATTGACAATGACCGACAACGCATCGAGCCGTTTATCCGGTACCGGTACCACGCCCACATTCGGATCAATGGTGCAAAATGGATAATTTTCTGCCGCAATTTTCGCTTTGGTCAGTGCGTTAAATAAAGTCGATTTTCCAACGTTCGGTAAGCCTACAATTCCACAATATAATGCCATAACAGTCTCTGATTACTCTTTTTGAAATAGGGTTTGAAATAATTAAGCCGCGAATTATACAAGCTAACGCGCGAATAAAAGCATAATTCGACGTAATTCGTAAACATGAAACGCCATCGCTTCAAAACAAAAATCCACTTATTCGTAATAACTTTCGATTAAACTAAGCGTCACTTCAACTAAAACTTTATGAATCTTTAAATTATGACACTTTCAATCGCACAGGCTCTCATTTGGACAGGCAACAGTATCGGTGTTTTGGATCAACGAAAACTGCCCGAACAAACGCATTACGATAATTACCACGATGCCGCCGGCGTAGCAGAAGCCATTATTTCGATGCGGGTACGCGGTGCGCCAGCAATTGGTATTGCAGCCGCTTACGGCGTGGTTTTATCGGTGCAGCAGCATTATTCTCAGTCGGAAAATTGGCAAAATGCCGTGGCGACGGATATTGAAACACTCGCGCAATCACGTCCGACCGCCGTGAATTTATTTTGGGCGTTGGACAAAATGAAAGCCGTTCTCGCGAACACGCACGACGATGTTTTAACCGCCGTTACAGCGTGCGCGATAAAAATTCACGCGGACGATTTAGCCGCCAATCACACGATGAGCGATTTCGGTGCGGCGTTATTAGTCGGTGCAAAAGGCGTGTTGACGCATTGCAATACCGGCAGTTTAGCAACGGGCGGTTATGGCACCGCATTGGGCGTGATTCGTAGTGCCGTCGCGCAAAATCAACATTTAAACGTGTACGCCGATGAAACTCGTCCGTGGTTGCAAGGCGCACGGTTAACCGTTTGGGAATTGGCACAAGATGGCATTCCCTCAACGCTGATTGCGGATTCTGCGGCGGCGTGGCTGATGAAATCTGGCGCAATCGATTGGATTATTGTCGGCGCAGATAGAATTGCGGCAAATGGCGATACGGCGAATAAAATTGGCACTTATTCGTTGGCGACATTGGCGAAACAACACGGCGTAAAATTCATGGTGGTTGCGCCCACTTCGACGATTGATTGGTCATTGGAAAATGGCGATAACATCGAAATTGAATGCCGTAGTCCGCGCGAATTATTGCCCGCTTGTTACGACACGCCGAATTCATTAGTCAGCGCGTGGAATCCCGTTTTTGACGTAACACCCGCCGCGTTAATCAGCGCAATTGTCACCGAAGCCGGCGTGGTTTTAAATCCAGCCGAACACGCGCAAGGCATTCGGAGTTTACAATTATGATTAACGCGGTTTCGTATTTGTGGAAAGGGCTGAAATTATTGACGACTCCCGCGTTGCGTCCGTTTATTTTAATGCCGCTCGCCATCAATCTCATTTTGTACAGTGTCGCGTTGGTCTTGGGCTTTTTGTATTTGGATAATTTGGTCGAGCAAATGATTCCACCTTGGTTATTTTTGTTGAAATGGCTGATTTATCCATTATTTTTTACCAGTTTTTGCGTGATTGGTTTTTTCACGTTTTCGTTGTTGGCGAATCTGATTGCCGCGCCGTTTTACGCGAAATTAGCCGCAAAAACATTGGTGGTGATTCACGCGCCCACTTTGGCAACGTACGAACCCAGCGCGTTACAGGTTTGGCAAGCCGAATTAAAACGTTTGAGTTATTCGTTGACGCGCACGTTGCCGTTGTTACTGTTGTTTTTAATTCCGGTCGTGAATTTAATTGCGCCGATTTTATGGTTATTATTTAGCGCGTGGTGCGTGGCGTTGGAGTATTTCGCCTTTCCACAAGAAAATCGCGGCGTGTTATTTCCACAACAAAAAGAACAATTAAAAAAAATGCGCTTCAGTGCGTTGAGTTTCGGCGGTTTGGTGACGTTGGGCTTATCTATTCCACTAATTAACATTGTCATTGCGCCCGTTGCGGTTATTGCCGCAACACTTTATTCGCAAGCTCGTACGATACAAAATTAAATGTCGTATAATTGCGTGAGTCGTTGAGAAACGCTATTCCGTGCCGATTTTGGCGCAATAAAAATAAGAAAAACCAATCTAATAATCAGGAGAAAACGGATGTCCAAAAGTCAAAATTTACAAGATAACTTTCTAAATATTCTTAGAAAAGAGCATACGCCGGTGTCGATTTTTTTAGTGAACGGGATTAAATTGCAAGGCAAAATTGATTCGTTCGATCAATACGTCATCATGTTGAAAAATACGGTTAGTCAAATGGTTTATAAACACGCGATTTCAACCATTGTGCCGAGTAAAATGGTGCGTTTAGGAGGCGACGTTGATGACAGCGACGATTAAATTATGATGCAAGATTTAGTTTCAGAACGTCCTGACGCGGGCGAACGGGCGATTTTAGTTCACATTACGTTTCATCGCGGGCAAGAAAATTTGCCAGAACTCAAAGAGTTAGCGAAATCTGCCGGCACAGAACCCGTTCATGTGCTGACCGGCGGGCGGCAACGTCCAGATTCTAAATATTTTATTGGCAGCGGAAAACTCGACGAATTAAAAATTGCTATCCAAATGTTCGAGGCGGATGTGGTGTTGTTTAATCACGCGCTTTCGCCGAGTCAGGAACGCAATTTGGAAGGTTTTTTGGGCGTTCGCGTCGTCGATAGAAATGGTTTGATTCTGGATATTTTCGCGCAACGAGCGCAATCGTTTGAAGGAAAATTGCAGGTTGAATTGGCGCAATTGAAACATTTATCGACACGATTGGTGCGCGGTTGGACGCATTTGGAACGTCAAAAAGGCGGAATCGGCATGCGCGGGCCGGGTGAAACGCAGTTGGAAACGGATCGCCGATTGCTCGCTGTGCGTTTGAAACAAATTCAGCAGCGTCTTGATAAAGTCGATAAACAACGTCATCAAGGTCGTAGTCAGCGTAAAAAAAGTGAAACGCCGACCATTTCGCTGGTCGGTTATACCAACGCGGGAAAATCGACGTTGTTCAACACGCTGACGGGTTCGGATATTTATGCGGCGGATCAATTATTTGCCACGCTCGACCCGACGCTGCGTCGTTGTCCGTTGCCGAATAATAACGAAGTGGTTTTTGCGGATACAGTCGGTTTTATTCGGCAATTGCCGCATGAATTAGTAGCGGCATTTAAATCGACATTGCAAGAAGCCTGCGAAGCAGAATTATTGTTGCACATTGTTGACGCTCACGCCGAAGACCGTGCGGATTTGATGCACCAAGTTGATTTAGTATTGAAAGAGATTGGCGCGGCAGACATTCCGCGTTTAGAAATTTTTAACAAAATCGATTTGCTGGAAAACGTCGCGCCACATATTGATCGGGACGAAGAAGGCAATGCGATTCGCGTGTGGTTATCCGCCGTGATGGGTGCGGGAATTGAATTATTACTTGAGGTTTTAGTCGAAAAATTCGCGAATACCAAAGTACGTCGCCGCTGTTATTTATCACCCAAAGAAGGCGGAATTCGGGCGAAATTATTTGCGTGTGCCAACATTTTAGAAGAAAGTCTCGATGAATTTGGTGATACCGAGTTGCTTATCGAAATCGACGTAAAACATTTAGGTTTGCTCAAAGATATTCAGTGCGACGAAATTTAAAAGTTTGAACGTACAAAAAACGCCCGACTTTTTTTCAAAAGTCGGGCGTTTTTATGGGGTCGAAAATGAATTTAAAAATTACGCTGCAAAATTTTTCGCAGCAAAATCCCAGTTCACTAATGCCCAAAATGCTTCCAAATACGCAGGACGCGCATTGCGGTAATCCACATAATAAGCGTGTTCCCAAACGTCACACGTCAACAATGGTGTTTGTCCAGCCGTCAACGGGCAACCCGCGTTGCTTGTGCTAACTAACGCCAAGCTACCGTCTGCATTTTTTACCAGCCACGCCCAACCAGAACCAAAAGTGGTGATGGCGGTTTTGGTGAATTCTTCTTTAAATTTCGCAAAAGAACCAAATGTGGCGTTAATCGCATCCGCTAATTCGCCAGTCGGTTCGCCGCCTGCATTCGGAGCCAAACTGTTCCAGTAAAACGTGTGATTCCAAACTTGCGCGGCGTTGTTAAAAATTCCACCGGTTGATTTCACGACGATTTCTTCAAGCGACAAATCCGCAAATTCAGTGTTAGGCACTAAATTATTTAAATTTGTAACGTAAGTTTGATGATGTTTGCCGTGATGAAATTCTAATGTTTCAGCTGAAATGTGTGGTGCGAGTGCATCTTTTGCGTACGGTAAAGCGGGAAGTTCAAAAGCCATAAAAATCTCCTAAAAATAAATACCAAGTGATTAACTACGGAATAACTTTAACATCGACAGCCAATTAAATAAAGAATTGACTTATAATTCACGCTCACTTTATGAAACACCGGAAAAATCAAAATGACCGAAAAATATAACGCGCCAATGCCCATCGATGTTCAAGCTGGCGAAACTTACAGCTGGTGCAGTTGTGGATTGAGCGGCACGATGCCAATTTGTGACGGCACGCATAAAACCGCCGACACCGAAAAACGGTCATTGAAATTTGTCCCCGAAGAAACGAAAACTGTTTATTTATGCGCGTGCGGCAAAACGGGCAACGCGCCGTATTGCGACGGCAGCCATTCAGGTTAAGGCTGGAAAATGGCACAAGAAATCGAACACAAATTTTTACTCGCTAACGACGATTGGCGCGAATATGTCAGCCATTCAGTCATCTACAAACAAGGTTATTTAAGTTCGCAACCGACCAGCTCTATTCGCGTGCGAATCAGTGACAGCGAAGCGTGGCTCAATATCAAAAGCGCGACGATTGGCACGCAACGCAGCGAATATGAATATGAAATTCCGTTAGCCGACGCACACGAAATTTTGAATAATTTGTGTTTGAAACCCGTCATTGAAAAAACGCGCCACCTCGTCACACACGAAAATCATTTGTGGGAAATTGACGAATTCGACGGTGAAAATGCCGGTTTGATTGTCGCTGAAATCGAATTGGACGCGGTGGGAGAAACGTTTGCAAAACCCGATTGGATTGGGGCAGAAGTCACGCAAGACGTGCGTTATTACAATAATAATTTGGCGCGTGAACCTTATTGCCAATGGCGCGACGATGTTTGAAACGGTTGGAAAATCGTTAGATCCAGCGGATTGGACGGCGTTTCGTCAACAAGCACATAAAATGCTCGATGATATGTTGGATTACACCGAAAATTTGAGTTCGCGCGACGTTTGGCAGCCGATGCCGATTGAACTTCAAACTCGTTTGCGTTCGCCATTGACGGAAAAAACGTTAGTCGAAGCACACGCCGAATTTATGCGCGACATTCTGCCTTATGCGGTCGGGAACACGCATCCACGTTTTATGGGTTGGGTTCATGGCGGCGGCACGCCCGTTGGAATGATTGCCGAAATGTTGGCAGCGGGTTTGAATGCGAATTTAGGCGGACGCAATCAAGCTCCGATTGAAATTGAACGCCAAGTCATGCGCTGGGTGCGGGATTTATTTGGTTTTCCCGAAACGGCGAGCGGCGTATTTGTCACCGGAACCTCGATGGCGAATTTGATTGGGTGTTTGTGTGCAAAAACAAACGTAAATTGTAGGTGCGGCTTTAGCCGCAATCATGCGAATAATGCGGCTAAAGCCGCACCTACTTTACTGACAGCTTATACCTCAACTGCCGCTCACATCAGCGTCGCGCAAGCCCTCGATATTTGTGGCATTGGCACAAATGCTTTGCGAAAAATTCCCGTCAATGCAAATTACGAAATAGACGTTTCCGCGTTGGAACAAGCGATTATTACCGATAAACAAGCGGGCAAAACGCCATTTTTAGTGGTCGCAACCGTTGGAACGGTAGACGTTGGCGCGATTGATGATTTACAAAAAATCGCGGCGTTGTGTCAGCGTGAAAATGTTTGGTTTCATATTGATGGCGCATTTGGCGCGTTGGCAATGCTCGCGCCCGAACTCGCGCCACGTTTGGCGGGAATTGAATTGGCGGATTCGATTGCGTTTGATTTTCATAAATGGGGACAAGTGCCTTACGATGCCGGTTTTGTGTTGGTTCGAGATGCCGAAATTCATCAAAAAACCTTCGCGTCACCCGCCGCATATTTGCAACGTCACGAACGGGGTTTGTCAGCAAATTCGCCATGGGCGTGTGATTTGGGTTTAGATTTATCGCGCGGTTTTCGGGCGTTAAAAACATGGTTTACGTTGAGCGTTTACGGCAACGAGAAACTCGGGCAAGTCGTCGCGCACACTTGCGAATTGGCACGCTATCTCAAACAACAAATTGAAGCCACGCCAGAATTAGAATTGCTCGCGCCCGTCGCGTTAAATATCGTGTGTTTTCGGTATCGTTGCGATGATGCAAACCGCGTGAATACTGAATTGGTGATTGCGTTGCAAGAATCAGGAATTGCCGCGCCTTCTTCGACAACATTGAATGGAAATGTGGCGATTCGTGCCGCAGTTGTGAATCACCGCACGACTGAAAACGACATGGATATTTTGCTGGCAGCCGTTTTGAAATTCGGTAACGCCTTAACTTTGAACAACAATTTATGAAATCCACTTTAGATTTAAACGCTCTGACGGCGAAACCTTTTATTGGTTTGGTTGAATTGATGCGATTAGCGCACGCGAATGTTGATCTTGCTGCGTTAGGGCAAATGTTAATCGACAAAACGGTTGAAAATCCACACGATGCGAATGCGTTGATGGATTTAGCGACGGTTTTACAATTGCGTGGTAATCCAGATTTAGCATTGCAATTTCAAGCAGAAGCCATTGAATTACAACGTACTTATATTTCGCCGAACCATTCACAAACGACGTTGCGCGTGTTGGCGTTAATGAGTGCGGGCGATTTGATGGCAAATACGCCGATTGAATTTTTACTTGAAAATTCGGATATTGCGCTCACACAATTTTATGTCTCGCTAGAATCGGGGAAATTTGATTTGCCCGAACACGACGTGTTATTTGTAGCAATTGCGGAATCAGAAGAAAATTTGCCGTTGTTAAAACAGCTCGAACCTATTTTAAAATCGTGGGCGAAACCTGTTTTGAACAAGCCTGAACACATTGCCAATATGTCGCGTGATGCAGCGTGTCAATTATTAGCGAATGCGGCGGGAATTGTGATGCCAGAAACGGTGCGTTATACGGTTGAAAATCTCAAGCCAGAAATTTTTGATTATCCGTTAATTATTCGCCCCGTTGATTCGCACGCGGGTCATGATTTAGAAAAAATCGAATCGCAAACGGCGTTGAATGATTATGTCGAACGGCAAAATTTCAACGACTTTTTCGTGGCGCGATTTGTCGATTATCGGAATGCGGACGGGGTGTTTCGCAAATATCGCGTGATGCTCATTTCAGGGCAACCATTTTTGGCGCATTTGGCAATTTCTGACCATTGGATGATTCATTATTTAAACGCAGGCATGGCGGAAGACGCGGCAAAACGTGCCGAAGAAGCGCAAGCGATGCACGATTTCGCAGCGACATTTGCCAAAAAACACGCCGCCGCGTTCAAAACGATTTATAAACGCACAGGTTTGGATTATGTTGGAATTGATTGCAGCGAAACCCCAGACGGCAAATTACTGATTTTTGAAATTGATAGTTGCATGATTGTTCATGCAATTGATTGTGTAGATTTATTTCCCTATAAACCCGCGTATATGGCAAAATTATTCACGGCGTTTCAGCGATTATTCAAAGCAGCGCAGTAAAAACAAAATTTTTTATTACTCTCAGGAAAATTGATTATGACAAAGCACATTATTCACACACACCTTGCACCGCAAGCGATTGGCACTTATTCACAAGCAGTGAAAGTCGGTCGTACGGTTTATTTATCAGGTCAAATTCCACTGATTCCTGACACGATGACGTTGGTTAAAGGCGATATTAACGCGCAAATCACCCAAGTTTTTGAAAATTTACAAGCTGTCGCACACGCTGCCGGTGGCGATTTAAATGACATTGTAAAATTAAACGTATTTTTAACCGATTTGGCGCACTTCCCGATTGTGAATGAAATTATGGGCAATTATTTTGATGAACCGTATCCGGCGCGGGCAGCGATTGGCGTAGCGGCTTTACCCAAAGAAGTCGCCGTTGAAATGGATGGCATTATGGAATTACCATTGCAAGAATACGCATAAAAAAGTGACTGAAATTACGGTCAATGCGCTTGCGCTGCCGGTCAGTTGTTTAGGATATAACGAAGAACGTACTCAGCAATTCAAGAATTTGCGACTGATGACGTTGGGCGATTTGCTGCTATATTTGCCGACGCGCTACGCACAAAGTACGCAGTTAACACCGATAAATTTGTTGGAGACTGAACAGACGGCTCTGGTTTTTGGAAAAATTGAAAATCTAGTTATTCCATCAACAGGCAATACATTATCTTTTTACGTTAATGATGGCACCGGGCGTTTAGGAGTTCGCTTGCTCAACTTCAAACCAGGAGAAGCGTCCGCGTTAAAAAAAGCAACTAATATTCAGTGCGAAGGAAAGGTTGGTTTTTATCTTGAAATGGTGCGTCCTAAATATAAAATTCGCGGTAAAAACGACGGCGTTGTCCTCGATAAAACGCTCACGCCAATTTATCGCAGCACTAAAGGTTTGAAGCAAGAGGTTTTGCGAAAAGCGATTTTACAGGCGTTGAGAATTTGTGCGCCGGATTTGGTTGATTATTTGCCTGAAGAATTATTGAAGCATTTTGGTTATCCCGATTTGCTGACAGCATTACAACAAGTTCACACGCCCACGGCGGGTATCAATCCGTTGTTAGCGTTACAACGGTTATCGCACGAAGAATTGATTGTGCATTATTTATCGCTACGTCATGCGCGACAATACGCGAAACAGTGGAAAGCTCCGATTTTTTTGCCGAATAAACGGGTGGCGAAAGAATTTTTAGATTCGTTGCCATTTAAATTGACTGGCGCACAACAGCGCGTGATTGCTGAAATTGCCAAGGATTGCACTCATGCTCAACCGATGTTGCGATTAGTGCAAGGCGATGTGGGTTCTGGGAAAACATTGGTGGCGGCGATGACCGCGTTATTGGCAATCAGCAACGGTTATCAAGTCGCGCTGATGGCTCCCACGGAATTGCTCGCCGAACAACATTATCGAAATTTTGGCGGTTGGCTGGAACCTTTCGCACATCAAATTTTGTATTTAACAGGTCAATTAAAAGGCAAGGCACGCGACCAAGGTTTAGCGGATTTGGCGGAAGGGAAAGTTCAGCTCGCTATCGGCACGCACGCGCTATTTCAAGAGCAAGTGCAGTTTAAAAAATTAGGTTTGATTATCATCGATGAACAGCATCGGTTTGGTGTGGATCAACGATTGGCGTTGCGCGACAAAGGTGAACACGGCGATAGTCATCCGCACCAATTAGTCATGACGGCGACCCCAATTCCGCGCACGTTGGCTATGATGCAATATGCCGATTTGGACGTGTCGATTATTGATGAATTGCCGCCGAATCGCCAACCGGTGGTGACGCGCGTGTTATCGGCTAACCGGCGGGAGGAAATTATTGCTCGTATTCACAATTGGGTGGCGACAAAACGTCAGGCATATTGGGTGTGTACGTTGATTGAAGAATCGGACGTGTTGCAAGGTGAAGCGGCAGAAACAACGGCGCAAATGTTGGCGGAAGCCTTGCCGAATGTGCGAATTGGGTTAGTTCATGGGCGCATGAAAGCGGCAGAAAAAGCCGCCGTCATGCAGGCGTTTAAATTGCACGAAATTGATTTATTGGTCGCCACGACAGTGATTGAAGTCGGTGTCGATGTGCCAAATTCGGGTTTGATGATTATTGAAAATCCGGAACGGCTGGGTTTATCGCAATTACACCAATTACGCGGACGAGTTGGGCGCGGCGCAGGCGAAAGTTATTGTTTATTGTTGTATTCGTCGTTGCCCGAAATGGCGCGAGAACGCTTGAAAATTATGCGTGAAAATACGGATGGCTTTGTGATTGCGGAGATGGATTTGGAGTTGCGTGGCGCGGGGGAAGTATTGGGAACCCGGCAAAAAGGACAGATGCGTTTTAAAACGGTGAATCCAGAACGGGATGGCGCGTTGTTTGAAACGATACCAAAATGGGGAGACGCATTACTGACCGCCGCACCTGAAAATGTGCCGTTGTTAATTGAACGCTGGCTCAGTACGGCGGTCAGTTATGTTGAAGTTTAGCGATTTAGCAAAAGCGTTCCCACGCCTTGATCGGTAAATAATTCTAATAAAACAGCGTGTTCGACCCGTCCATCGATAATGTGAACGCTGGTCACGCCACCTTTTAACGCATCGGTGGCACAACGAGTTTTGGGAATCATGCCTTGAGAAATTGTTCCATCTTCAATCAGCGCGTCAATGTCAGATAAGGATAAACCGGTTAATAATTCACCTTGTTTATCCAAGATTCCCGCTGTGTTAGTGAGCAAAATGAGTTTTTCAGCGTTTAATGCTTCGGCAATTTTCCCCGCGACTAAATCGGCGTTGATGTTGTAAGAATGCCCATCGTCACCGACACCAATCGGCGCAATCACAGGAATAAAATCGCCTTGACTGAGCATATCTAACACGTTGACATCAATCGCGCTCACTTCGCCTACATAACCTAAATCAATCAATTCGCCGGTCACACTATCAATAGTCTCTTTTTTAAGCGGCATCTTTTTCGCGCGGATGAAATGCCCGTCTTTTCCGGTCAATCCAACGGCTTTGCCACCGTGGCGATTGATGAGATGGACGATTTCTTTATTCACTAAACCGCCTAAAACCATTTCAACCACCTGCATCGTCTCGCTATCAGTGACACGCATTCCGTCAATAAAACGAGTCGTTTTGCCTAATTTCGTCAGCATACCGCCAATTTGAGGTCCCCCGCCGTGAATCACAATCGGATGTAAACCCACCAATTTCATCAATACAATATCTCTGGCAAAACTGTGTTTCAATGCCTCGTCAATCATGGCATTACCACCGAATTTCACCACGATAACTTTGTTTTTAAAACGTTGAATATAAGGCAACGCTTCCGTTAAAACGCTAGCGATTTGATGAGCGGTTTTTTTTTGCATAGTCATAAAAGATTAACGATGTTGAAGTGGCAAATTACGTTGCTCAGAACCACGGTATAATTGACGTGGGCGACCAATGCGTTGTTCAGGATCGGCGATCATTTCATCCCAATGAGCAATCCAGCCAATCGAACGTCCCATTGCAAAAATAGCGGTAAACATATTCGCTGGAATGCCCAAAGCGTGCAACACAATACCAGAGTAAAAATCGACATTCGGATAAAGTTTTTTCTCAATAAAATAGGAATCTTCCAACGCATGCCGTTCCAGTTCTAACGCCAATTTAAACAATTTATCATCATGCAAACCCAACTCTTCCAAGACTTCATAACACGTCGCCCGCATGAGTTTGGCGCGTGGATCGTAATTTTTATAAACGCGATGTCCAAAACCCATTAACCGAAACGCATCATTTTTATCTTTCGCCCGCGCGATAAATTTTGGAATTTCGGACACGTCGCCGATTTGTTTTAGCATATTCAAAACGGCTTCGTTCGCGCCACCGTGCGCTGCGCCCCATAAACACGCAATGCCCGCCGTGATACACGCATACGGATTTGCGCCACTTGAACCGGCTAAACGCACGGTTGAAGTCGAGGCATTTTGTTCATGATCCGCGTGCAAAATCAGAATGCGTTCCAATGCCTGAACTAAAACAGGATTCGGCACATAATCTTCGCAAGGTGTCGCAAACATCATTCGCATGAAATTGGCGACATAGCTCAGTTTATTATTCGGATACATGAACGGCAAACCAACGCTGTATTTGTAGCACATCGCCACAATCGTTGGCACTTTGGCAATTAACCGAATCGCGCTTAAATCTCTGTCTTTTTTAGATTTAATATCCAGCGCGTCATGGTAAAACGCGGACAATGCGCCCACCACACCCACCATAATCGCCATCGGGTGTGCGTCACGACGAAACCCTTTAAAAAAGTTGGTCAACTGATCATGCACCATGGTGTGCATGGTGATATTTTGCTCAAATGCTGTCAATTCTTCAGCTGCCGGCAATTCGCTGTGTAGCAATAAATGACAAACTTCTAAAAAGGTGCAGCGTTCGGCAAGCTGCTCAATCGGAAAACCTCGATACAATAAAACGCCTTCTTCGCCGTCAATATAAGTAATCGTAGACGTGCAGCTAGCGGTCGAATTAAATCCTGGGTCATAAGTAAACAAACCGGTTTTTTTGTACAACGCTTGAACATCGATAACATCAGGCCCGATTGTTCCTTTCAAAACAGGTAATTCACAAACCGTTTGTGAATGCTCGTCTACTAAAGTGAGTGTGCGTATTTGGGTCATGACTTTTCTCGATTATATTTTCAAATGTGGGCGCGAATTCATTCACGCTTGTCGAGTATTTGCGCGAATCAATTCGCGCCCACCTCTATGTTTATGAGCGATGCACACCAGCAATCGCTTGTTGCGCTAATTCGGTGACTTTCGCCCAATCTTTGTTTTTCACCACATCAGCCGGTGCAAGCCACGAACCGCCGACACACGCTACGTTGCTAAGTTTTAAATAATCGTTGTAATTCGTTAATGAAATACCACCCGTTGGGCAAAAAGTGACTTGTGGAATGGGACCAGCAATCGCTTTTAACATCGGAATTCCGCCTGCATTTTCAGCAGGGAAAAATTTGAAATGGTCTAAACCGTATTCCATGCCGAGCATCAATTCCGACAAACTTGAAATTCCTGGAATTAACGCAATCGAACTTTTTTGTGCCGCCGCTAATAACGTTGCAGTTAAACCCGGGCTAATCGCAAATACCGCGCCAGCTTCTTCAGCGGCTTTCAATTGTTCAGGCGTTAAAATGGTTCCTGCGCCGACAATCGCTTCTGGAACTTCTTGGCTAATTTGGCGAATCGCTTCTAATGCGACGGCGGTGCGTAAGGTAATTTCTAAAACTCGAATTCCACCAGCCACTAACGCTTTTGCCAACGGTACGGCATTTTCTAAATCCTGAATGACCATGACTGGCATGACTGGACTGGCATTTAAAACGATTGAAGGTTGAATTTTCCACTGATTGTTATTCATTTTTAACTCGCTGAATGTGAATGATAAAAGAAAATTTACTGCGCTTTCGTGGCGCATTATCGCAGAATCTGACTGTTTTTGCAGTCTCAATACAGCGGTGAATATGTTTTACAACGCTAACAAATCCAAATCTTTATCGGCAACTGCGGTCGGTTCACGCAATAAGTTCACAAAATCAAACAAATTTCTATCCGCTAATTGCGACGGTGCGACGTTTTGCAAGCTGGTGAAAATCGTTTCTAACCGACCCGGAAATTGTTTGTCCCACGTTTTCAGCATTTCTTTCATGGCTTTACGCTGCAAATTTTCTTGCGATCCGCACAAATTACACGGAATAATCGGGAAATTTTTAAACGCGGCAAAACGCTCAATATCTTTTTCGCGCGTGTAAGCCAACGGACGAATGATGATATTTTTCTTGTCGTCACTGAGTAATTTTGGTGGCATCGATTTGAGTTTGCCACCGTAAAAAATGTTCAAAAAGAACGTTTCTAAAATATCGTCACGGTGATGTCCAAGCGCAATTTTCGTGACGTTATTCGCTTCTGCGTAACCGTACAACGTGCCGCGCCGTAAGCGTGAACACAAACTGCACGTTGTTTGCCCTTCGGGAATCACCCGTTTCACAACGCTGTAAGTGTCTTTTTCAATAACGTGATACGGCACGCCAATCATTTCAAGGTATTCCGGCAAAACGTGTTCAGGAAAACCAGGTTGTTTTTGGTCTAAATTCACCGCCAATAATTCAAAATCAACGGGCGCGGTTTTCTGCAAATTCAGCAACACATCGAGCAACGTGTACGAATCTTTGCCGCCCGATAAACACACCATAATTTTGTCGCCGTTTTCAATCATGTTGAAATCAGCAATCGCGTCGCCGACGGTGTGGCGCAAACGCTTTTGGACTTTGTTAAATTCGTAACGTTCTTTTTGAGTTAAATCGGAAACTTCGGACATATTTTTGAGGTGTAAATGTGAGAAACAAAAAGTGCCTTATTCAGGCACTTTGAAAAATAGTGATGGCGAATTATTTTATTTAAAACAGGAATCTAAAACGTTTTTGGCATCCGTGAATTTCGCAGTTGCATTTCGCTCATCGAAAATTTTGCCAACTTTGCCAATTAAACGCAAATACGGAAACGGTGACAAATAATGATTCAAAACGGTGTGATTTTTGACAATCGCAAACACTTTTTCATAATTTCCCGCGATTGTCAGTGGTGCGTGTGCAATTTCAGATTTTTGAGCGATCAATGTGAGATTGCCGCCGTCTTCAGAAAGCACCGATTGAACCACCGAAAAGCCTGTTTTTTCTGCCAATAACGCTAACGTTTCAGGATTGAAATTGAACAAATGTGCGGTGTGAAACGTGCTTTTGGGCGATTGGCAAACGGCTTCCACGTTCGGAACTTCTAACGCCAAAATACCATTTGGTTTTAACCACGTTCGCAATTTTTCCAGCATCGTGGTGGGATTATCAACGTGTTCTAAAACGTGCGACATCGTAATGAAATCAAACGTTTCAGCGGCGAATTTCAGATGTTGAGCAAAGCCAATTTGAACATTTAAACCGTATTGTTTTTTGGAGTAATTGCCGTAGCCTTCATTCGGTTCAATCGCCGAAACATCAAAGCCTTTTTTCGTCAGTAAATATGAAAATTCACCGCCGCCTGAACCAATTTCAAGCACCTTTTTTTTGCTTGCCAAATGCGTTTCGAGACGTTTATAGCGTTCGACGGCAACATTCGCGGCACGGTAAATGTGCTTAATTTTCGGGCTGTAAGTGCCTTTGTACAGAATGCGGTAATTTTTTTGATAATACTCAGCGGTATCAATCGGAAACGGATCGCTCCAAACCAAACCGCAATTTTTGCAAATCACGGTTCGTAATGCGCCATCGCGTCCTACATTTGAAAGTTCATCGAAGTCTGTCGAATTGCACACATTACAAGGATTTGTCATTGATTAACCGTTGTAACGTTGGAAAATCAGCGTTGCATTCGTGCCACCAAAACCAAAACTGTTCGACATAATCGTGTTCAACGTGATGTTATCTTGGCGTTCACGCACGATGGGAATGCCCGCCGCGCCCGCGTCTAAATTCGTGATATTTGCTGACGCACTCAAAAAATTATCACGCATCATCAATAACGAATAAATCGCCTCATTCACACCCGCCGCGCCTAATGCGTGACCGGTTAAAGATTTTGTCGAACTCACCCACGGCACATTGTCGCCCGAAAAAACTTCACGCAATGCGCCTAATTCTTTCGTATCACCAACCGGCGTACTTGTTCCATGCGCGTTAATGTAATCAATTTTTCCATCAACCGTCGCCATTGCTTGTTGCATGCAACGCACCGCGCCTTCGCCCGACGGTTGCACCATATCGTAACCGTCCGAAGTTGCGCCATAACCAACCAATTCAGCGTAAATTTTCGCGCCACGGGCTTTGGCGTGTTCGAGTTCTTCAATCACCAAAACACCGCCGCCGCCTGAAATCACAAAGCCGTCACGGCTTTCATCGTAAGGACGTGAAGCGGTTGTTGGCGCGTCGTTGTATTTTGAAGACATTGCGCCCATCGCATCGAATAACACCGACATTGTCCAATGCACTTCTTCGCCACCGCCTGCAAACACGACATCTTGCTTACCCATTTGAATCAATTCCATGGCGTGACCGATACAATGTGCGCTGGTCGCGCAAGCAGACGTAATCGAATAATTCACGCCTTTGATTTTAAACGGAGTCGCCAAACACGCGGTATTCGTACTCGACATGGTGCGCGGCACGCGATAAGGCCCAACTTGTTTCACGCCTTTTTCACGCAAAATATCGGCAGCTTCCACGACATTTGCCGTCGAAGGGCCACCTGAACCCATGACTAAACCGGTGCGAAAATTAGAAATTTCATTGTCTTCTAAACCCGAATCGTTAATCGCTTGCTGCATCGCAACGTAATTAAATGCCGCGCCATCACCCATAAAACGACGCACTTTGCGATCAATTAAATTGTCTAATTCAATTTTGATTGCGCCTTCAATTTGACTACGCAAGCCCATTTCTTTGTACGTTTCAGAAAAAACGATGCCTGAACGTCCGCATTTCAACGATTCGACAACGTCTTGTTGATTATTTCCGATGCTAGAGACAATGCCTAAACCAGTAACTACCACGCGCTTCATTGTTGCTGCCCTCAAAAATTTTCTGTAGAAGTAAATAAGCCGACGCGCAAATCGGTGGCTTCATAAATCACTTTGCCATCCACTTCCATCGTCGCATCAGCAATGCCCATCACTAATTTACGCATAATAACGCGCTTTAAATTGACACGATAAGTGACTTTTTTGTTGATGGGTAACACTTGACCGGTGAATTTCACTTCGCCCACGCCTAACGCCCGACCTTTTCCAGGACCGCCCATCCAACATAGATAAAAACCCACGATTTGCCACATTGCGTCTAAACCTAAACAACCTGGCATCACGGGATCGCCCTTGAAGTGGCAATCGAAAAACCATAAATCGGGTGTAATATCGAGTTCCGCGATGATTTCGCCTTTACCGAAAGTGCCACCTTCATCAGAAATATGCGTGATTCTATCCATCATCAACATATTGGGTAAAGGGAGTTGGGCGTTTGCTGGCCCGTATAATTCGCCTCGACCGGATTGAAGCAATTCTTCGCGGGTGAAACTGGATTGTCTCTGCATGAGTCTTAAAACCTTTTGTAGTTATTCTTATTAAGTTGCGCGTCATTATCTAACAGTCGCTGAAAAAAATCAGCTCAATTTTTAGCAATAGGGTAACAAATTGAGTGAATACGACTGGAGTTTTAACGTTTTGACTTACCTTTTTTCTTTGCGACTTCGGGCGTATTAACTTTACTTTCAATTTTTGGCTCCGCTTCTTTTATCGGAGCGGCAACCGTTGCTAAATACTCACTTTTTTTCATGACTTTCGGCACAATTTGTTCAGGCTGTTTGTAAGCATGGCTAAATTGCTGCGAAAATATATTATCAACAGTCAGCACAGGAATTAACAAAATAACCAAAACCGCAATCGCCACGAACGCTGGATTCATAATGGTTGAGAGCCAATACGCCGCCAATCCACCAATCAATAATCGAGTGAAACTCGGTATTTTCACCAACGCTATTTTTTTTTCTTTTGTGTTTGCCATCATTTTTTCTCAATTTTTAACGCAATGCGATGGGCTGCAAAAAACTACTCATTGCTTGACCAAATGACGCGCCCAATCGTCCGGCAATTCTATCCATTAAGTGTTCTTGCGGTGTAAAATTCACTTCGTTTTCAGCCCCAATTAAGGTTTTAGCCACCTCATTTTGCGTCGCAAATTCATCAACTAAACCTAATTTCACACCTTCTTCACCCGTCCACACTAAACCAGAAAACATATCGGGTGTTTCTTTTAAGCGCGTGCCACGTCCATTTTTCACGGCGGTAATAAATTGTTGATGCACTTGATTGAGCAGACTTTGCATATAAATTGTTTCGTTTTCTTTGCGCGGTGTGAACGGATCGAGCATCGCTTTATGTGAACCGGCAGTCAGTAACCGACGTTCTACGCCCAATTTCTGCATGACATCGACAAAGCCAAAACCATCCATTAACACGCCAATCGAACCGACCAAACTGGCGGGATTAACGAAAATTTTGTCGCTTGCCGACGCAATGTAATAACAGCCCGATGCACACATATCGCTGACTACGGTGAAAATCGGTAAGTTTGGATGCTCTTTTTTAATGCGGCGAATTTCGTCATACACATACGCGGATTGAACGGGACTGCCACCCGGTGAATTGGCGTGCAAAATAATTCCTTTCGTATGTTTGTCTTCTACCGCGTCGCGTAAACCTTCGATAATCGAATCGGCATTGGCATCTTTATCTTCGGCAATCGCGCCCACTAAATCAATAATCGCGGTGTGATCGTCGCCTTTTGAACCGTGATGATCGCCCAATTTGGGATAAACCGCTACGCCAAAAATGGCAAATAAATAAACAAATAACAGTCCTTTAAAAGCGATTCCCCACCGACGAGCGCGGGTTTGTTCTGTGATGGCGGCGAGCGCGACTTTTTCAATTAAATCGCGTTCCCAGCCTGAATTGGGTTGATGTTCCATAAAATATGTTTAACCGTGTGTTTAGATAAAATGTGGTAATAATTCCGTTGGCTGCAAAAAACAATGCAACGGCGAATAATTTTTTAATTGTTCCGAATCGTGTGCGCCACTGGTCACGCCAATGGAGGAAATGCCAGCATTCAACGCCATTTGTAAATCGTGCGTCGAATCGCCCATCATCAACGTGCGTTCGGGTGAAATCTGCGTGTGAGCCATGATTTCTTCCAACATTTGCGGATGCGGTTTGGATTGCGTTTCGTCAGCGCAACGGGTTATGCAAAATAAATCCAACGTATTGGTCGCGCTCAAGGCTTCATCTAAACCTTCGCGCGTTTTGCCCGTTGCTACTGCCAGTTTAAAACCTTTTTGCTTTAACGCTTCTAACATTTCATAAACGCCCGCAAATAAATCGTCGCGACTTATTTTTTTAGAAAAATACGCGCTTTCATAACGTCGCACCAAATCCAAAACTTCGTCCGCATTTGCGTCGGAATATAACGCTTCAATGGCGCGTTCGATGCTTAAACCAATAACCTCTTTGGCAGCTTGATAATCGGGGATTTCGTGGCGCGTGTTCGTTGCGGCATTTTGCAAACAACGCGCAATCCAATCAATTGAATCGATTAACGTGCCATCCCAATCAAAAATAAGTAAATCAAAGCGGTTTTTCATCTGTTCCTGTTTTTGTTAATGCTGTTGTTATCAAGTTGATTTGTAAATATTTATAGCGTGAAACGCACCAAATCCATTTTCGCCAACACCGCCACCGCTAAAACGGTTTCACCTAACTCTAGGTGGCTTTGTTGTGAAAGTTCGTTCAGCGTTAATGTTTTTGCAATTAAAACCTGAGCTATTTTTTCAACATTTGTGATATTTGGCAAAACGTGTGTGGCGTAATTAAACAACGGATTTTTAATCAACGCCGCATACGTTTCCACGGTATGCGAGGTTTGTAACGTAACGGGCGTGTGTGGCTGAATCAATGTTGTCGGATAATGCCCAAAACTGTAAAACGGATCAAGCCGATTTCCCGCGACGTTTGGCGCAGAATGTTGGGCGGGATTTTGTTTCGCCGACTGCCGCAATGTGTGCAATTCCGCGTATAAATTCTGGTATTGTGAATACACCACGCGCCAATCAAAGTGTGTTCGCGCTCGTTCTTTTCCCGCCGCGCCCATTTTTTGCCGCAATTCTGGCTGCTCCACCAACACCGTTAATTTTTCCACCAATGTCGCCATCGATATAGAAATCGTTTGGCAAATCAACCCGCAATAAATATCGTAATTGATCATTTCGGTTTCATGCGATTTGGCGAAATTTTCACCTAAATTCGGCGGCGGCATGAACGTTGGAATCCGAAAACCGTCCACGCCGTCGCGTACCGTATCTTTATAACCGTTCCAATCGCTCACAATCACCGGCAAACCCGCCGCCATTGCTTCAATCGGCGTAATGCCAAAGGTTTCTTGAATGTTATCCGACAACGAAATGAAAATATCCGCACTCGCCCAACATTGCCGCGCCAATTCAGGATTTCGTCCATCAATAAAACACGCTCGAACGTCTGGACAAAATTGCGCTGCGCCCTCGATAAAACTGGCTTGAATGGCATCGTTGCCAAACCAACCGCATTGCAATAATGTGATTTTTTTGCCGGTCGATGTTGCCACTTCTTGCGCGGCAAGATACATCGCGTGCGGGTGCGCTTTGGCGTGAAAAGACAATCGACCGACAAACACCAACACGATTTCGTCGTCGCTGATATTCAACTCTGTTCGCGCTTCAGCTCGATTATCGGCAGTAAATTCAAAATCACGGCAATGAATGCCTAACGGAATCACAGGTAATTGCGGTAACGTGATTTGAATTTGTGAACCAAACCGCCACCGCAACGTGTCAATTTCCGCATTTAATAATAATTTAACGGTTTCCAACACGGCGGTAGATGTACAAATTAACGCATCCCACGGCATAACGGGCGCAGCTAACAAACCGGTAATCGCATCCATTGCCCGATGTGAAGCCGTCGTGTGTGTCACGCCAACTAATGAATACGCCGTATTACTCGCGCGTAATCGCAATTTTGCCGCCACGTCCAAACCTGGCCCGGGTAAATATAATGTGCCAATTTCGCTGAGTAAATCCAAGCGATTGGCGGGAATCCAGTGCGCGGTGGCAGTTGGCTCAATAGTTTGCACCAGATTTGCAAAAACCGCCGCCGATTTTTGATGGGGCGTGTACGCATAAACTGCCTGCTGATTCCGTCCCGCCACTGCCGCGCGTAAAAAACTGTTTCCCGCCGCTTGCCGTCCCATCAATTTAGGCTCAGACAATAAATACGCATCAGGTTCAAAAAGAATAGCAGCCGTGTGAGACATAATGAAAAGTTCCGTAAAATTTAAAAAAGTATCAGTTAGTTTTATTTTCAATCAACGCAAACAAATTGTCATCAATCGTTGTCATACTCAATCATGCTTATATTTTACCGAATGTAGACTAAAATATCAGTGTGTCCTAAATCTTAACTTAACATATAGTGATAATTATCATGCCATTTAGAATTTTTAAAACCAGTAAACCCAGTGCCACCATTACATCTTTGCCTGATTTAGGCATGGATGAACACCATATTGAAAACGATTTTAAGCGTTATTATGGACATCGATTAGGGCGCGACGCGAGTTGCCGTTCGCCGCATTATGCGTATGAAGCGTTGTCGTTGGCGATTAGTGATCGTCTGGTTGAACGCTGGAAACGCACTTACACCACTTACAAAGAGGAAGATTGTCGTCGTGCGTCGTATTTATCGATGGAATTTTTAATGGGACGCGCGTTAAGCAACGCCATGTTAAATTTAAATCTTGGCAAAGTGGTCACCAATGCCATGTACGATTTGGGTTTGGATTTGGAAGAGTTAATCGAAAGTGAACCCGACGCAGGTTTAGGCAATGGTGGTTTGGGACGTTTAGCGGCATGTTTTATTGACAGTTGCGCGACGCTGCAATTACCTGTAACAGGTTACGGGTTACGTTATGAATACGGTATGTTTACACAAGCGATTATCGACGGTGAACAAGTTGAAAAACCGGATCATTGGTTGCGTAACGGTAATGTGTGGGAAATCGAACGGGCAGAATATGTTCAGCGGGTAAAATTTGGTGGACGAACCGAAATTCACACCGATGAAAAAGGTCGTCGCAGAGTGTGTTGGGTGGATACACACGACATTCTTGCCGTGCCTTTCGATACGCCGATTCCTGGTTATGAAAATGGCACCGTGAATACATTACGTTTGTGGAAAGCCACTGCCAACGAAGAATTCGATTTGCAAGAATTCAACGCCGGTGATTATGCCGAATCAGTAGCAGCAAAAAATACCGCTGAAAATATCACGATGGTGTTGTATCCGAATGACACTAGCGAAAACGGTAAAGCGTTGCGTTTACGTCAACAGTATTTGTTGGCTTCAGCGAGTTTGCAGGACGTGATTGCAACGTGGGTCGGACGACACGGCAATAATTTCAAAGAATTCGCGGCAAAAAATTGCTTCCAACTTAACGACACACATCCGAGTATTTCTGTGGCGGAGTTAATGCGTTTGTTGCTCGACGTTTATGGTTTGTCGTGGAATGAAGCGTGGGCGATTACCAGTAACACCATGGCGTACACAAATCACACCTTATTACCGGAAGCGTTGGAACGTTGGTCGGTGGGTTTATTCCAAGAATTGTTGCCGCGCTTGATGGAAATTATTTTTGAAATCAATATGCACTTTATGTCACAAGTCTCTTCGCATTGGCCCGGTGATAAAGAGCGTTTGACACGCATGTCAATTATTGAAGAAAATAATGGCGGGCAATATGTGCGAATGGCGTATTTAGCGATTGTCGGCAGTTATTCGGTGAATGGCGTGGCTGCATTACACTCGAAATTGTTGCAACAGGGTTTGTTCCGTGATTTTTACGAACTCACGCCGTCGAAATTTAACAATAAAACGAATGGCGTGACACCGCGTCGTTGGTTAGCGGCGTGCAATCCCGAACTTGCCGAATTGATTACCGAAACAATTGGTGATGGTTGGATTACCGATTTATCGCAATTGCAATTGCTCGTGCCACACGCTGAAGACAAAATTTTCCGCGATAAATGGGCGACT
>SESB01000549.1_pt1 | contig 26949 bp, 26 predicted proteins | sample 3171441 | NCBI WGS metagenome assembly SESB01 (sample SAMN06051867, study PRJNA518727) | freshwater metagenome | biome: subpolar coniferous forest; feature: holomictic lake; material: water; isolation source: holomictic Lake 227, 6 m depth | place: Canada: near Kenora, Ontario | collected... | reverse complement strand
CTGATAAAATAATAAACCACGCGCTTTTCGCGAATACCGCAAAGAGTTAATGTATTTGAGTGGACTCTCTACTTATGTAAAGCTTGAGTTCAATCTGATGATATTGGAAACCAGATTAAACATGATAAAACTTGTAAACATATACAAAATAGTGTATTTTCAAAACGCAAATTATTAAAGGGGAAAATTAAATGAACATTTAATTTAAGCCTTAGTATTAACTTTTTGTTGTTACAGTATATTTCTGATGAATCAAAATGAAGATAAACAACCTGATGTCAGTGAACCTATTCCTCAAACAGAGGAAAGTAAAACGCGTCACGAATGGATTTCTGTAGCTGCTTATTATAAGGCACAAACAAGAGGGTTCATCACGGGACAAGAGCTGGATGACTGGTTGGCTGCAGAAAAAAACTATATTGACATACTGTTAACCTCCTATCTTTCAATTATAGAAGAAGATGGAGTTATAACTCTGTCAAGCCTTCAACAATTAGCAAGAACAATTGGCGTAGAAAGCCCTGATCGATTGGAAAAAGTTGATCTTATTCGGGCAATTCAAGACAAAAGCCTTAGTAACCCGTGTTTTCAACTTGATCCCAGTGATTTATGCAATGAGATAGGTGGCTGTCAATGGAAAATAGAATGCCGGAAAATAATTGCAGAATGGAAGCGATAATTTTGATCAAGTTTTCTATCATGCTTCTATAAAATACAACCCTTATATTGCTAAAAATGATGTGAAATGAATCTATCCGGGAAACTTAATTAATTCAACAGGTAGAAAAATATGACTCAACTATTGCGCTCAATGATTTTAATATTGCTGTTTAGCGGCAATGCCCTAGCCGCTGAAGAGGCCTTTACCCAAGCTGCATTTGATCGTCTGCAGCAACAGGGTGCTCCCATTTTAGTCTCGATTTATGCCGATTGGTGTCCTACCTGTCGCGCTCAAGCCCCCATTTTGAAAAAGCTGCTGGAACAAGAAGAGTTTAAACCTATCCATGCGTTGCGAGTCGACTTCGATCACCAGAAAGACATTGTTAACGCGTTTAAAGTCGTTAAACAAAGCACTCTACTTGTTTTTAAAGATGGCAAAGAAGCCGATAGAAGCCTAGGGAGCACTAGTGAGCAAACTATAGAAACACTTTTGCGAAAGGCTTTGTAAAAGGTTATTGCCATGATTGTCGGAGTAAGTGTCTATGGACTCAGTGTCTTTGCCGGAATTTTATCCACTCTATCTCCCTGTGTCTTGCCATTGATCCCAATTCTTGTTGGAACGGCTTTGACGGCACACCGTCACGGGCCGGTGGCACTGGCGATAGGATTAGCGCTCTCATACGCTATCACAGGGCTATTTTTAGCGACTGTGGGACTCGCAATTGGCCTGGATCAAGTTGTTTTCCGTAATTTAAGCACGGTATTATTAATAGTGTTCGGGTTGCTGTTACTGTCGAAGCGTTTACAGGAAAGCTTTGCTTCCGTTACAGCAATCTTCAGTCACAATGGCCAGTCCTTTCTCGAACGAGTGTCTACCGACACCTTGAGCGGTCAATTTTTGTTAGGCGCTTTGCTGGGCATCGTCTGGAGCCCTTGCGTCGGACCCACTCTGGGCTCAGCCATTATTCTAGCCAGTCAGGGCGAAAATCTGATTCATGCAACAATGGTTATGGCTCTATTCGGAGTGGGTGCAGCCCTTCCACTGATTGCTTTGGGCTTGATGTCACATCAGGCTATTCTAAATTATAAAAACAAACTGTTAGTTACCGGCAAATTAGGTAAACAAATTTTAGGCGCGTTACTACTGCTGCTTGGTCTGTTTATCGTTACTGGCATAGATAAGGTTTTTGAAGCATGGATTTTAACAAACGCACCGGAATGGTTGAGCAATCTGACGGTTTCAATTTGAGTTCTTTTCCACAAAATAATGTCAAAATCTAACAAAATAGAAATTAACTGGTTACCAGAAGTTGAAGCACATGATTACCCAGCCGCTGCATCCTATTTAAGTATTATTTATAATCCGGACAGAGTGGCTCAGATAATTACTGATCTTAAAACCTCAACAATCGTGCAATTTAAAGCCAAGGATATCTTTCGAGCTTCACAATTATCGTTGCTTGGTGTCAGTAATTCTCATGTACAAAAAGATCGTAAAAAGATTAATAAGGGCATTGCTTTGTCTCCTTTATTACTGGTGAGAGATGCAGTCAATAGCCGTGTGATTATTGCAGATGGTTATCATCGATTATGTGCCATCTATGAGTCTGATGAAGATGCCATGATTTATTGCAAAATTGTGTAAATGAAATTAACGACTGATTAACACAACAACGGTTCTAGCGGCAACTAAGTAATGCTCCTGAGCGCATAAAAGCTCCAGGTTTTCGTTGTCCATAATAGCCAGCTCTCCTGATAAACTGGTGTCTATAAAACGATACCATTTTTGATTGTCGAGCTTAGGTAGCTGAAATACCAAGGCTTCCCAATAAGCATTAGCAATAAGATAGATATTGGAAAAATGCCCATTTGCATCACAGCCAAACAGATGTGCTGCTATGCTACGAGACTCAAAGCCCCAGTCAGGTGCCCCTAAATAAGTACCATGCCATTCTATTTGCAGACCTTGTCCATCTTTAATAGTAAAACTATCGTATCGTAATAGCTCATGGGATTTTCTAAAAGCAATCAGTAATCGAAAAAAACGAAACAGACCTTTGTTTTTGGATAAGCCATTCCAGTCTACCCAACTAATATTGTTGTCTTGACAATATGAATTATTATTTCCTTGCTGTGTTCTACCAATTTCATCACCCGCTAAAATCATCGGCACGCCACGCGACATTAGCAATAGAGTCACCAAATTTAGAGTCTGACGTTCACGCAACTGATTAATTATAGGGTTATCTGTTTCTCCTTCTGCACCACAGTTCCAACTGAGATTATTATTATCACCATCACCATTACCTTCGCCATTTGCCCTGTTATTCTTGTCGTTATAGCTGACTAAATCATGTAATGTAAAACCATCGTGACTAGTAATAAAATTAACTCCATGATAGGGATCTCTCCCGAATTGATAAAGATCAGAGCTACCTGAGAGACGACTGGCTAACCTCCCCACCATTCCGGGTTCACTTTTGACAAACCGCCTGACATCATCACGGAAATGACCATTCCATTCCGCCCATCTTCCCCAGTTAGGAAAACTTCCAACTTGATAAAGGCCGGCAGCATCCCAGGCTTCTGCGATTAATTTGGTACTGGCAAGCACGGGATCACCTGCAATTTGTTCTAATAAAGGCGGGCTATCCAAAACTCTTCCCTGTTGATCACGTCCCAGTATGGATGCCAAATCAAAACGAAATCCATCAACATGCATTTCCATAACCCAGTAACGTAAGCTATCCATTATAAAGTGCCGCACATAAGGCTGATTACAGTTAATTGTGTTGCCACAGCCCGAAAAGTTCATGTAGCTATGGTCATCAGTCAGCATATAGTAAGTACTGTTATCTATACCTTTTAAAGAATAAGCGGGCCCCCTATGATCACCTTCTCCGCTGTGGTTATAAACAACATCAAGAATGACTTCAATACCCGCTTTATGAAAAGCTTTGACCATGTCTTTAAATTCATTGATCTCACCGCCCAGTTGTTGACTGGTTGAATAACTTGATTTAATCGCGAAAAAAGATAACGGATGGTACCCCCATAGGTTACGGAGTGATGCGCCAGTTTCTGGATTAATGCGCTCATTATCAAGTTCATCAAATTCAGTAATAGGTAGCAACTCAACAGCGGTGATACCTAATTCAAGTAAATATGGTATCTTTTCAATCAAGCCACGAAATGTCCCAGGATGTTTTACAGTGGAAGAGCCATCTTGAGTAAAGCTACGCACATGCAATTCATAGATAACAGAATCAGCTAGGGGTCGATTGATGGGTTGATCAAATTCCCAGTCGTAGTCATGGCTAACTAAAATAGCTCTTCGAAAGGGTGTTTTACAATCTGTTTGACCCGCCCAAATAGATCTCCCATTTAATGAGGCAGCATAAGGGTCTGCTAATATTTGCTTGGCATCGTATCGGTGTGGGGGTGTTTGTGGTCCGTCAATTCTATAAGCATACTCTATACCAGGATTTAAACCCGCCACGAAGGTGTGCCATACATGCCCTGTACGATTAGTTTTAGTATCCAGTGTAAAAGCAGCTATCTCATCCTCTTCACCTGGTAGAAAAAACACTAAAACAACGCTTGTGGCATGACGTGCATAAATTGAAAAATTAATACCCCCCTCTCTATGGTGGCTCCAAAGGGTAAGGCATGACCTCGTTGAATGTTAAAATCTTCGCTGATTAAAGAAAGAAATTTCAATGTTGATTGAGAGGTCATAGCGGATTCCACCTTTAAATTAACGTCCATTGAAAACCTGCGTCTACAATACAGAGGCTCAAGAGCATCATTTTACCTTGTTAAGTAGTTCTGCAGAAGTTTTTTACCCCATTTAAGCAAATTCAATAAGGTAAGATGTACCGATATTAGCTAACGAGAACTTGGATGCTCTTGATTCAGTTAAGATACAACAGGGGATTTATTCAACCATATTAAAAAATCATCGACACTAAGTAAAGAATGGACATTATATTTAAAGAATACTGTAAAGTTATCTGGGAAAAGAAAGGCTATTTCTTATTAGCTTTATTCGCTTTAGGCTGCTCCATAACCCTGGATTTATCAGCACCTGTCTATTATAAAAATATTGCCAATGGCTTGGCTTTACCCTATTCCGAAGCCACCCTGACTCTGTTACTAGACAATTTAAAAACCCTGGCCGGTATCTATGGAGGAATATGGATATCTTGGCGTTTGCTTGAAATAGCCATCATACCTTTAGACGGTGGCGGTATTAATCTGTTAGATAAACGCTGTTTTGATGTGCTTAAGAAACAAAAGTACGCATTCTTTGAAGATCGATTTTCAGGCAGTCTAATAAAACAGGTCTATCGTTTCTCTCATTCATTTGAAACTATTATGGATTGGTTTTTATTTCAGTTTTACATGAATATTCTAGCAATCTCAATTTCCTTCACCTTGTTTTATCAACAGGAAGCTGAATTTGCGTATTACTTTTTAATTTGGGTCGTGGTATTTATCACCTGGAATATCGGCTATTCCATCTGGAAGTTGCGTTTTGAGAAAGCCGTGGCCGAAGCCGACTCACTGGTGGGTGGAGCCTATTCCGATGCAATTAGTAATATTTTCATTGTCAAAAGCTTTGCCTTAGAAAATAGAGAGCAAAAGATCATTAACAAAGCCACTGACCGTGTTTATAAAAAGAAAAAAATAGCCTGGTTCTTTACTTTTATTTCCTTTGCAATCCAAGGCTTAATGACCTTTGGTATTGAACTCCTCTTAATCTATTTAATGATCCAAAAATGGCAAGCTGGTCATTTTGAGATCGGCCTATTTGTATTGTTTCAATCCATTATGATCATTCTGATTCAACGCTTATGGGAGTTTGGACGTAATATTAGAACTTTGTTTACCGCCTTAGCAGATGCCTCAGAAATGGCAGAAGTCTTTAGACAAAAGGATCTCGAAGTGGATAGCCCGGAGGCACGCCCACATATCATCAGCCTAGGGGTCATTGAGTTTAAAAACCTCTACTTTAGTTATAACTCAACTAATAGCCAGCGAACGGCTCTCTTTAAGAACTTTTCTCTTACTATCAAAGCGGGCGAAAAGGTCGCGCTTGTTGGTCATTCTGGTTCAGGAAAATCCAGTTTGACTAAGCTCCTGTTTCGGTTCCTAGACCCTCAGCAAGGTCATATTTACTTTGATGGCATCGACGTAAAAAACTTCACCCTGGAATCCTTACGTCAACAAATCTCTATGGTTCCTCAACAGCCTGAGTTATTTCATCGCTCGATTCGCGATAACATCACTTTAGGTGCCGAAGTATCAGATGCACACCTACTTGACGTCGCTCAAAAATCCCGCAGCCTGGATTTTATCAATTCATTACCTCAAACCTTTGATACGCTCGTGGGTGAACGAGGGGTTAAGCTTTCGGGTGGAGAAAGACAACGGATTGCAATTGCTCGCGCCTTTTTAGAAGATGCGCCTATCGTGGTACTAGACGAGGCTACCAGTGCCTTAGATTCACTCACTGAACAACAAATACAGGTCGCAATCTTCGAACTTATAAAACATAAAACAGCATTAGTTATTGCTCACCGCCTCTCGACTATCTTGAGTATGGATCGAATTATTGTATTAGATCAAGGTAACATCATAGAACAGGGCACTCACCAAGAACTTCTGGCCAAACAGGGTAAGTATTTCGCAATGTGGCAACATCAAAGTGGTGACTTCCTGGTTGATTAACGACACCTTACCCACACATCAACTCAGCATCATGTTAATGAAAAGTTTCCCTAGAGTGATACTTCACTGTAAAATTAGGGAATTTTTATTTATTAACGGAGTTACACCCAAATGGGTAGAGCGTATCAAAACCGCAAAGAGTCAATGGCCAAAACGTCTGATACCAAGGCGAAGGTCTATAGTAAGTATGGTCGTGAGATTTATGTTTGCGCCAAAGCGGGCGGCGTTGACCCGGCAGGCAACCTTGCTTTAAGAGGACTGATTGAGCGGGCAAAAAAGGATCAGGTCCCAACGCATGTTATTGACAAAGCTGTTGATAAAGCCAAAGGCGGTGGCGGTGAAGACTTTTTTCCTGCACGTTATGAAGGCTATGGCCCAGGTAATGTCATGGTCATCGTTGACTGCTTGACTGATAACCCCAACCGTACCTTTGGCGATGTCCGCCTCTGCTTTACAAAAACAAAGTGTAAAATCGGTACGCAAGGCGTGGTCAGTCATATGTTTGACCATTCTGCTATTCTGGGGTTTAAAAACAATGACGAAGACGCTGTGCTTGAAGCTTTACTGGGTGCCGATGTGGATGTCTCTGATATTGAAAACGATGAGGGCAAAATCACGGTCTTTACTCCACACTTAGAATATTTTAAAGCAAAACAAGCCTTAATCGATGCCTTTGGTGATATTGATTTTGAAGTCGACGAAATACAATTTCTACCACGAAGCGCGACACCTATCAGCGGTGAAGATGTAGAAATGTTTGAGAAATTTTTAAATATGCTAAATGATTTGGATGATGTTCAAAACATTTATCATGATGCGGAATATTAAATAAACACCTAAAGACACTTAAGAGAAAATCATTAAGTGGGAGAGGCTTTAGCTACAATTTCGTGACTAAAACCACTCCCCCTCATAAGGCCAGTTATAAACCTATCTTTCATAAGCACCGAAAGCCTCTCTCATTGTTTACCAGTGACCTCCTTGTCATCATTCAACGCATTCCAACCCAGCACGATTCTGTAGACCATCCAAATCACTGTGATAATGAGTACAAAAAGGCCTATTCCCATACCAAAAGTGAGGCCTGATATGGCAAATCCTGCTAAAGCAACCCAAGTTGTTTGAATTTGCCAGTTGAAATGAGAGGCTAACCAAGTCCCTTCAACATCTTTACGCCAAATAAAATTTATTGCTACACCGATCAATAAGGGCAATCCAGCCAACATAAAGGTCAATGCTTGACACAAATAAACTGTTGCAGCCAACTTTTTAGAGGCTGACAATTTATCCTCTTCTAAATGCTCAATCGTTAAATCTTTCATTATAATCACCTATTCAATTTATTGTTTATTAGAAAGACCCACTTTTTAAGGGTCTTTAATTATTGGCTAAGCCGAATTATCACGACACCCAATTTACATCTATTATCATGCGCCATGATGCTCATTAATAGCTAAATCCTGCTGTCAATGCGGAGAGGATGTGCTTAATAAGCCTAACTTGCAACACCTTTCTTTATAAGTTTGCAAGTTTATATTTAAGCGTTCATAAGACCGTCATTAAAAGCAAATCTTGCGGATTATTTTACTCTTTTCCAATTTAATTTAAACCTCGTCCCTTAAAAAACAAGAACCTAGAAAAGCTTTTTCTTTAGGGCTTTTTTTAGTATTGTATTTTCCAGAAAACACTATATATTGTGCCAACAATTTAAATAATATCTATATATAGATATTAATACCAACATCACCCTAGCAATATAAGGCGCTGATTTTTGGTTTATTTTCCACTTTCACTCTATAAACACAGGGATATTTACCCATGCCAGCAAAACTTCATGTGATAGCCGATACCGTAACGGAAATCCCTTTTCAAGATGCTTCAATGGATATTTGGGACACCAAATACCGCTTGAAAACTAAAGACGGTATCGCTCTTGATGACACCATTGATGAAACTTATCAACGGGTTGCTAGAGCCCTGTCACAAGTCGAAAAAGGCAGTAATAAACAGGATCAATATTATCAGGAATTTCTCTGGGCTTTACGTCAAGGCGTTATTCCTGCAGGTCGAATTATTTCTAACGCTGGCGCACTGGAACACAAACCAGCCACATCAACCATTAACTGTACGGTATCAGGCACCATTGCAGATTCAATGGATGACATATTGAGCAAAGTTCATGAAGCCGGCTTAACACTAAAAGCTGGTTGTGGCATTGGTTATGAATTTTCAACTCTACGCCCTAAAGATGCTTACGTTTCAGGTGCGGGTGCTTATACCTCTGGGCCGTTATCCTTTATGGATATTTATGACAAAATGTGTTTTACCGTCTCTTCTGCGGGAGGAAGACGTGGCGCTCAAATGGCTACTTTTGATATTGGACATCCCGATGTTATTGAGTTTATCCGTGCCAAACGCGAAAACGGTCGTTTAAGACAATTTAATCTTTCGCTACTGATTACCACCGAATTTATGCAAGCGGTTAAAACTGATCAGCCTTGGCCTTTATCATTTCCAGTCACCGAGAAGGAAGTCAAACTCGATAAACTGGATTTGACCAACAGCCAACAGATTATCTGGCGCGACCTACCGATAAAAGATAACTATATAGTCAATAATGATGGTCTGATCGCTTGTAAAGTAACTAAAACCATTCCTGCACGTCGTCTTTGGGACATCATCATGAGCTCTACTTATGATTATGCGGAGCCTGGTTTTATTCTGATCGACAAAGTGAATGAAATGAATAACAACTGGTTTTGTGAAAAAATCCGTGCAACTAATCCCTGCGGCGAACAACCTTTGCCTCCTTACGGTAGTTGCTTGTTAGGTTCTATCAACCTGACCCGTTTTGTAAAAAAACCCTTTACTCCCGATGCAACGTTTGATTGGAAAAACTACCGTAAAACCATCAAAATCTTTACCCGTATGCTGGATAACGTGGTTGAGATTAATGGCCTACCTTTACCACAGCAACGTGAAGAGATTATCAGTAAACGCCGACATGGTATGGGCTATCTTGGCTTAGGCTCAACAGTAACCATGCTAGGCATGAAATACGGAGATAGTGCTTCCGTTAACTTTACTGAAGAAGTGACCAAAGTGTTGGCGGTAGAAGGCTGGAAAGCTGCCTTATCTTTAGCTAAAGAAAAAGGCCCTGCTCCTATCATGACGCAAACCTTTGCTGTAACAGGAGAAATGCTCCATAAACGTCCAGAAATGGTTGCCGATGGTTATAAAATGGGCGATGAAGTGCCAGGTAAGTTGTTACACGCAAAATACAGTCGTTACATGCAACAACTCGCAAAAGAAGAGCCTGAGCTGGTGGCCGAACTCATTGAGACAGGTGCACGCTTTTCTCATCACAGCTCTATTGCTCCTACTGGCACCATTTCATTATCTTTAGCGAACAATGCCAGCAATGGCATAGAGCCCAGCTTTGCTCATCATTACTCGCGTAATGTGATTAGGGCGGGTAAAAAATCAAAAGAGAAAATCGACGTGTTTTCTTTTGAACTCTTGGCCTACCGAGAAATGATTAACAGCCATGCAATGCCTTATAGTGATAATCCAGAACATGCTTTGCCGGATTATTTTATAGCGGCTGATGACGTTACCCCTAAGCAGCATGTCGACATTCAGGCAGCTGCGCAAAAATGGATAGATTCTTCTATATCCAAAACGGCTAATGTACCTACAGACTTCCCTTACGAAGATTTTAAGTCAATCTACGAATATGCTTATGACAAAGGTCTAAAAGGTTGCACAACGTTCCGCTTTAACCCAGAAGTCTTCCAAGGTGTTTTAGTTAAAGAATCCGATTTAGAAAACACCACGTATCAATTTACTTTAGATGATGGTGCAGTGATTGAACTTAAAGGTAATGAAGATGTGGAATATGATGGAGAGATTCATAGTGCTGCCAATTTATTTGATGCCTTAAAAGAAGGCTACTACGGTAAATTTTAAGCGTCGGTATCTAAGGAAGCTTACAAACTTACAGAGATCATCCCTTGGCACACGAATTAAATCAGGACAAAACAGCATGGCATTCAAGATAGACAAAAAAATTATCAGTTACAAAGTACTTAACACCGAAGAAAAAGTCAATTCCGAACAGGCTACGCTTGAAGAGCAAAAGCTTGACCTGGAAAGCATGCATGAAAATGTTGCTCGCCCAGAAATTCTACATGGCACCACTTACAAAATTAAAACCCCCCAATCAGAACACGCATTGTATATCACGATCAATGACATGATTTTGAATGAAGATACCGAATATGAAGAACGTCGTCCTTACGAAGTCTTTATTAACTCAAAGAATATGGAACATTTCCAATGGGTATTGGCATTAACTCGGGTTATATCTGCAGTATTTCGTAAAGGAGGTGATTCCTGTTTTTTAGTGGAAGAGCTTAAATCTGTGTTTGATCCTAAAGGCGGCTACTTTAAAAAAGGCGGTGTGTTTATGCCTTCTTTGGTCGCTGAAATTGGCTGTACCATCGAACAGCATCTTAAAAAGATCGGTATGCTTAAAACGCATGATCTGGATACACACCAAAAAAAATTCTTGGATGCCAAGCGTAAAGAGTTTGAAGCGATTCACAGTGATACTTCATTATTAGATGAATCAGGTAGCTTTCCAGCTAAGGCTCTACTCTGTGCTAAATGCCAAACCAAAGCCCTTGTCTTAATGGATGGCTGCATGACTTGTTTGAATTGTGGCGATAGTAAGTGCGGGTAATCTAGCTTAGCTCCATTCAACAGTTCAAAATCCGCAATACCCGGTCATCCATAAATTAGCGCTGGGTATTGCAGTGATTGATAATGTTATCGACTTATTGGCAAATAAAAAAATTATTTCACCAAACTTAATAATACCCCTGCTGCCACAGCTGAACCAATAACTCCCGCAACATTTGGACCCATCGCATGCATTAAAAGAAAGTTATGCGGATTACTTTCTAAGCCTAGCTTGTTTGCTACCCTCGCCGCCATTGGTACGGCAGAAACTCCAGCAGCTCCAATCAACGGGTTAATCGGTGTATCACTGAATCGGTTCATAATTTTCGCCATAATAACACCTGAAGCTGTTCCTATAGCAAAAGCGATTGCACCCAACGCTAAAATACCGAGGGTTTGAAATTGTAAAAAAGCATGTGCACTCAACTTTGATCCAACAGACAAGCCTAGAAAGATAGTCACGATATTGATTAGTTCATTTTGTGCGGTTTGACTTAATCGGTCAACAACACCGCACGCATTCATCAAGTTACCCAACGCGAACATACCAATCAGTGGAGTTGCTGAAGGCAATAACAAAACAGATAAAATTAACAGCATTAATGGAAATACAATTTTTTCAGTTTTGCTTACGAAACGCATTTGTTGCATTTCAATTTTGCGCTCATCTTCTGTCGTTAAGGCACGCATAATAGGTGGCTGAATTAATGGTACCAGTGCCATATAAGAATAAGCAGCAACAGCAATCGCACCCAACAGATCCGGAGCTAATTTGGAAGCCACATAAATTGCCGTAGGGCCGTCAGCTCCACCGATAATGCCAATAGCGGCGGCATCTCTTAAACTAAACTCCAAGCCAGGAATAGCATTAAGGGCTAAAGCACCTAATAACGAAGCAAAGATACCAAATTGCGCTGCAGCACCTAATAACATAGTTTTTGGATTGGCCAGCATAGGGCCAAAATCAGTCATTGCTCCCACACCCATAAAGATCAGTAAAGGAAAAATGCCCAATTTAATGCCGAAATATAAGTAATATAATATACCGCCTTCTTCGGCAATACCCGCCACCGGAATATTACTTAAAATAGCACCAAAACCAATAGGCAATAACAGTAAAGGCTCAAAACCTTTTTTAATAGCCAGAAACAGTAATAAAAACCCAACCAGCATCATAAATGCCTGACCGCTAGTAAAGTTATATATGCCTGTACTTTGCCAGAGTGATAGCAGATTTTCCATAAAATGTCTCTTGATAAGCTACGTTGCTACAAGGTAACTAAAGCATTACCGCCTGCTACTGCACCACCTTCCTTAATATGGACGGCACTGACAGTACCCGCGAATTTAGATCGCACTTCTGTTTCCATTTTCATGGCTTCCATAATGACAACCACTTCACCTTCTTCAACAACGCTACCCACCTCAACGAGAATTTTCAGTATGTTACCCGCCATAGGCGCATATACGCTAGAACCAGAACTTTCTATCACTGCTTGTGTACTTGCTTCAGTGACGACAGGCTGAATTTTTAACGCTGCTCCCACTGGCCCTACAGTCACATTGAAATTTCTACCATCAACATTAACGGTATAGGTTCCTATACTACCCTCGCCTGCAGCGACTGTTGTTTTAGGCGCTTCGACGTTAGTAGTCGCTGGAGCTTGATCTGGCGCTGCTTCAAAAGCAGCTGGGTTTCCCCGGTTGGCTAAAAACTTCCAGCCAACTTGAGCGAACATGCCATTGATTAAGGCGTCTTCTTCAAAATGCTTTGCGAGCGTTACACCTTCTGCTTTCGCTTTTTCTTGTACTTCAGCAATCAACTTATCCATTTCTGGCTGAATTAAGTCTGCCGGCCTGCAAGTAATGGGTTCACTACCCGCCAAAACTCTATCTTGCAACTCCTTATTAACTGGTGCTGGCGTCGCCCCATATTCACCTTTTAAAACACCTGCCGTTTCTTTTGTAATGGTTTTATAACGCTCGCCTGTCATGACATTCATAACAGCTTGCGTACCCACAATTTGAGAAGTTGGCGTTACTAAAGGAATAAAACCTAAATCTTCACGCACTCTAGGTATTTCACGTAATACTTCGTCGAATTTGTCAGAAGCACCTTGTTCTTTTAACTGGCTTTCCATGTTGGTCAACATGCCACCAGGGACTTGGGAAATTAAAATCCGACCATCAACACCTTTCAAACTTCCTTCATATTGCGCATATTTTTTGCGGATATCTCTAAAATAGTGCGCGATATCCTCTAATTTGACTAAGTCTAAACCGGTCGCTCTATCTGTACCTTCAAGGCTTGCAACGATTGTTTCTGTAGCACTATGACCATAAGTCATGCTCATCGATGAGATAGCAGTATCGACATTATCAATACCGGCTTCTGCAGCTTTAATAAGAGTGGCGACACTTAAACCTGTTGTAGCATGACAATGTAAATGGATTGGAATTTTAGTGCTTTTTTTCAACCGACTAACCAATTCAAAAGCGTCATAGGGTTTGAGTAATCCCGCCATATCTTTTATACAGATAGAATGCGCTCCCATATCTTCAATCTGTTTACCCAAGTCTACCCATACATCAATGGTATGAACTGCACTTGTGGTATATGAGATTGTTCCCTGGGCATGAGCACTGGTATTAAGGACGGCTTTAACTGCATGCTCTATGTTTCTCATGTCATTCATCGCATCAAAGATACGAAAAACATCTATCCCGTTAACAGCACAGCGCTCAACAAACTTATCAACCACATCATCTGCATAATGTCGATAACCTAAAATATTTTGCCCTCTAAGCAACATTTGCTGAGGCGTCTTAGGCATTGCAGCTTTAAGAGTTCGCAGTCTTTCCCAAGGGTCTTCTCCTAAATATCGGATACACGCATCAAATGTTGCGCCTCCCCATGATTCAATAGACCAATAGCCAATCTGGTCAAGTTTCTCACAGATAGGTAGCATATCTTCTATGCGTAGACGAGTGGCTAAGATAGATTGATGAGCATCTCTTAAGACTACTTCAGTGATAGCTAGGGGCTTTTTTTTATCTTTGGCCATTCTAAATATTTCTCCAAGAATCTTGTAGGTTCGAAATTGTTGACCTTTTGGGCCGTTTAAAGCACTTAAAGCGATTGATACAACTTAGGTCAGTGTCAAGCAACTGACTCACTAAGGCTTTATTTGTGTTGCCTCCGATGTTGATGAACCGCTGCTGTTATAGCAGCAATTACACTTTTATCAATGCCGGGTGATAGAGAAGTTGATATCCCTGAAATAGGCGCGTCTGGAAAAAACCGCTGAACCAATACTGACATAATATTGACAGCGTATACCAACATCGTCAAAAACAGAAATACAATGCCCATCCCAGCAAACATTAATTCAACCCCGCTACTCATCATTTCTGCCATTTCGCTAAACCTTGAGTTAATACTCTGTGTATTTACTATAAATGCTGATTTCTTGATGACTCTTTTAAAGCGTCAATGTGAATTTACTATAAAAGCACTCTGTATACAACCTCATATCTTCTTTTAAAAGAAACGAGAGAGCACTTTAGGTAATTTGATAATTCAAACTTTCAAAGTATTGAAGCGCTACGTATTAAAAACGCAGCGCAAAGCCTAAGTCCAATCTTCTTTATAACGCGGCTAAAACACTCTCATAATCTGGTTCATTAGCTAACTCACTTACTAATTGAGTATAAATAATAACATCATGTTCATCAATGACCACTATAGCTCTAGCAGTTAATCCTGCCAGAATAGTATTTACCAGCCTCACGCCATAAATATCTGAAAAATCAGAACGAAACGTAGATAAGGCAATGACATGCTTTAAGCCTTCGACTTCACAAAAACGGCATTGTGCAAAAGGCAGATCAGCAGAAACAACCAAAACAACTGTATTATAAAGATGAGCCGCTTTTTCATTGAAAATACGCGTCGAAGTTGCACAGGTCGGTGTATCCAGACTCGGTACAATATTCAACACCTTTCGTTTACCCGCAAAAGAAGCTAAATTGACATCGACTAACTTACTATTGACCAATGAAAAGTCAGGGGCCTTGCTACCTACTACAGGCAACTCGCCAGAAGTGTGCAATGGTTTTCCTTGAAATGAAATAGTTGCCATAAAAATCTCAATAAAATTTAAAATCTGGATCTTCGCAATAAAATACGAAACGCTTTATGCATCAATCACATTACTCTTTTTTAGTTTTGGCTCGTTTCTGCAAACGCTCGCGCTTCTGTACTTGCCATTCTGTTATCTTCTTTTTTTGTCCATGAAACGGATTAACTGGCGATCTAAATTCTAAACGTATCGGCGTCCCAGATAACTTAAGCTTCTCACGAAAATAATTCATCAAATAACGTTTATAAGAGATTGGCAGTGCATCGGTTTGTACCCCATGTATAACTACAATAGGAGGATTGCGTCCACCTTGATGGGCGTATTTTAATTTAATACGCCGGGTATTCACGATAGGGGGTTGATGCGCAACAGTCGCTTCTTTAAGGATACGAGTCAACACTGGTGTTGACATATCCAGCATGGCTGATTCATATAATTTACTAACCACGTCAAACAACTTACCCACTCCACTACCATGCAGGGCAGAAATTGGATGCTTCTCAGCAAAATCAAGAAACGATAACTTAACTTCTAGTTGGCGCTTAACTGTTTCCTTTTGTTCTGTATTAAGTCCATCCCATTTATTTAAACCTATAATTAATGCTCGGCCTGCTTCTAAGACCAGGCCTAATAAATGTGCATCCTGATCAGCAATACCTTCCCTTGCATCAATCATATAAATAACGACATTTGCTTGCTCAATAGCTTGCAATGTTTTAATTACACTGAACTTTTCAATCGTTTCTGCGACTCTGGACCTGCGCCGCATACCCGCAGTATCAATTAAAGTAAACTGCTTGCCATTCCGTTCAAAAGGAATATAAATGCTATCGCGAGTCGTACCCGGCTCATCAAATACAATAACACGCTCTTCACCCAGCAACCGATTGACTAAAGTCGATTTACCCACATTTGGCCGACCCACAACTGCAATTGCAATACCTCTTCGGGTATCATCGTCGAGAACACCATCCACTTTAATGGGTAGTAATTGGTCAACTCTTAGCAATAACTCTGGAATTCCGCGACCATGAGAAGCCGCAATTTGGACTGGCTCGCCTAGAGCCAAAGAATAAAAATCTGAAGCGGCAATTGTTGCATCAATACCATCGACTTTATTAGTCACTAACAGTATCGGTTTATCTAATTTTCTAAGCGAGTCAGCAATCACTTTATCAGATGCACTCAATCCTTCGCGCGCATCCACCATAAACAAAACCACATCCGCTTCTTGCAAGGCAATTTGAACCTGCTTCCTGGCAAAACTTTCAATTCCTTCAGCATCATCAGCTATTCCGCCCGTATCTACAACCAGACAAGGTCGAATTCCATGCTTAACACGACCATACTGCCGGTCTCTGGTTAATCCAGGAAAATCGGCAACTAAAGCATCTCTACTTCGAGTTAAATAATTAAACAACGTGGACTTACCCACATTAGGGCGCCCAACAAGGGCTATTACAGGTAACATATTTTTAAGGTGCTCGAGTTTTTATAGCGGCAAGTGTGCCATCTTTTGCATATGCATAAACAATTCCATCAACAATAACTGGTTTAGCATCGATTGCACTATCTGAAATCTTTATTCGCCCCAGTTGCCTACCATCACTCTTAGATAACCAATGCACATACCCCTCAAAATCTCCGACAACTACATAGTTCTCATAAACTGCAGGCGCGGTTAACTTCCTTTGATGTAAATCTTTTTGCTTCCATAATGAAGCGCCTGTCCTCTGTTCTAATTGCCAAACATCGTCACTTGTATCAGACACGTATAAGTAACGGGTATCATGCCCCAACCCAGTATAAGAGGATATAGTTTCGTTACGCCAAAGCACTTCACCATCCGACTCCGATAATGCCGCAACACCTCCATGATAACTAGCGATATAAATTATTCCCCCGACATCTATTGGATCAACGTCAAGGTCAACCAAACGCTCCACCTCAGACCTTCCTTTAGGTATTGCAATACTAGTTTCCCAAGCATATTTACCATCAGTTAATCGCATCGCCATTAATTTACCATTATCGTATCCCTCGATAATATTCTCTTCTGCAATCAAAGGCGCTCCGATACCTCGAACACTTAAAGCAGGTGCATTATGCTCATAATTCCAGATCTTGGCGCCAGTTTTTTCATTTAAAGCAATCAGTTCTCCATCAGTCGTTCTTACAACCACTATCCCATTTGAAACAACGGGCACTGACAACACCTCACTAGACACTTTTGAACGCCAGAGTTGCGCACCGTTTTCACTATTCAGGGCAACGACATCGGCATCACTGGAACCTAAAATAACCGTATTTACGCCAATGCCAGGCCCTGCTGAGAAATGAACGTCTGTTTCGACTTCCCAAATGACACGTCCAGTAACCAGATCCCTTGCCTGCACTAACCCTTCTCTATCAGCTACCAACAATTTGCCAAATCCGTATATAGGGAGTAGCTTCAAAGACTGTTCATCTGCACCAACACCAACCGACTCACTCCAAAGCGCTTCAATCTTTATTTCAGGAGGATATTCAACTAAAACGGCTGGAGGATCTGAGTTATCTTCTCCACCTTTAAAATAATTCGTTATCCCATCAATAGACTCATTAACTGTATCTAAAGCAGCACAACCCGTTAAAGTTAAAACTAAACAAAAACTGATAAGCGAAGAGAAGCGCATTATTTTAAAGGCTCAACATTTGGAGTAATTTCTTTTTGAGGTGTAGTCAAATCATCTATTTTAATTTGTAACAAAGGTGATCTATAACCACTTTCTATTGCCTTTTGGTAAGAGCTTCTTGCCTGATCCAATCGGTCCAGTGCAACATACAAATCACCCACTAATTCATCATAATTGCCTGAGAAACTAGCTGATGTAGCTGGATCAACATTATTAATTAACTCTAAACCTTTCTCATATTCTCCAGTTGCAAGCATTAATCTAACTAAACGGATCTTTGCAATATTACTCAACTCATTATTTGAACTAGCCGTAACATTCGTAAGAATTGACTTTGCACCGGCAAGATCACCTTGCTCCACTTTTAATTTTGCCAATAAAAGTTGACTATAAATTGCATATTCCGTCTTAGGGTATTCACCTTTTATGCGCTCGGCTAACTTATCCGCACCGTCTTTCTTATCTGCCTCAATCTCTTGAACTAATTCACTGTAAAGGGTAGAGGCCTGCTCTGCCTGAGTTTTCTTGTGCTCTTTCCAATAATTCCATCCCAAGATAATAGCAACCCCTAAAATAGCACCCAAAATGGTTGATTGTCCGTTTTCTTTCCACCATCTCTTAACGGCTTCAAGTTGCTGTTCTTCTGTTTCGTAAATTTCCACGTTCTTACTCTATGTGATAATTAAAAAAGATAATGTTTGTAAATCTATATCGTCAGAATCATTTAGATTGAAACATATAGTCTTGCAAAAACGCGATGACTTGCTGTTGTGAAAGGGTCTGTTGACCTTGATCATCACGTAATGATTTAAGACTTAATTCGCCACGACTTACTTCATCGTCACCCAAAATCAGGGCGAAGTCGGCACCACTTTTATCAGCCTTCTTAAACTGACTTTTAAAACTGCCCCCTCCGCAATTGACTTGTAATTTTAAGCCGGGTACTTCATTTCTGATTGCTTCAGCCAAACGTAATCCTTCACGCTCTGCGGTCTCACCCACACGAATCATGAAGACATCAACTGGTCTCGGGGTAGTTACATGACCGGACACCTCAATAAGTGCCAATAAACGCTCAATTCCCATGGCGAATCCTACGGCAAAATTGGCTTTACCACCCAGTTGCTCTACCAAACTATCATAACGACCGCCAGCACAAACAGTTCCTTGCGAACCCAACTCATCGGTCACCCACTCAAAGACTGTTTTACTGTAATAATCCAGACCACGAACCAATCGGGTTGTTATTTCATAACTAATACCCAGATCATCGAGAATAGCAGTTAAGGTATTGAAATGAGCTAAACTTTCAGCACCTAAATAATCCATTAATTCAGGTGCATTAGCAACCAAAGTTTGCATTGCTGGATTTTTAGTATCCAGTATTCGCAAAGGGTTAGTTTCCAATCGACGCAAACTATCCTCGTCTAATTGGTCTAAATGACCTCGAAAGTAATCGACTAAAACCGCACGATAAACCAAACGCTCTTCTACAGTTCCTAATGAATTCAATTGCAAACGCACTTTGTCGCGAATGCCTAACTTCTTCCACAATCGATCCATAAGAATAATCAATTCGGCATCAATATCAGGCCCTGACATTCCATAAGTCTCAACACCTAATTGGATAAACTGACGATAGCGGCCTTTTTGAGGGCGTTCATGTCGATACATGGGGCCGTAATACCAGAGACGATGCACTTGATTATGTAATAAGCCGTGCTCTAAGCAGGCCCTAAGACAGCCTGCAGTTCCTTCTGGGCGTAGCGTTAATGAATCACCATTACGATCCTCAAAAGTATACATTTCTTTTTCTACGATATCAGTTACTTCACCAATAGAGCGCTTAAAAAGTTCTGTTTTTTCAACAATAGGTAAACGAATTTCACTGTATCCATACGTACTCAATACCTCCCTTAGCATCCCTTCGATATATTGCCATAGTGGAGTTTCGTCTGGAAGCACATCATGCATGCCTCGAATCGCTTGTATATTATTTGCCATTTTAATTAGTTGTGCCCTTATTGCAGGACAGGCTTGAGTTGTTTTGCTTCATAAGATAAAGGAAAATGTTCTACCAATAATTGTTGATAGTGCTCAGCTTTGGCGGGACTACCTAAGGCAAACTCAGTTTGCATTGCAATCCATAAAAGCCCTGATGTATAAACACCTACCATTAAGTATCTCCCTAGATAACTTCTCGCTTCCGGATAGTCCCTATTTTGGAAACTGATTTTTTGCATTTCTAATAATGCCGGCGCATATGCAAAATTAAGTAGCAATGCTTGTTCAAAATAACTCTTGGCACTTTGAATGCTGTTGATCGCCAATTGACATCGCCCCGCATTCGTTAAGGCTATCCATTGCCTATCATTTAACTGTGTTGAACTTGCCAGAAGCAGCAATGCCAGACCTTGCTTATATTTACCCTGATCACAAAGAAAACGCCCAAAATTATTTTGTACGCTCCAATCATCAGGAGACAAAGTTAGCGCCCTTTCATAATGCTCACTGGCCTGTTGATTATCCTTTAGCTTTTCGTATAAAAACGCATAAGCATTATGCACTTGGACATTATCAGGATCTTTTGTTAGGGCTATTTGTAGATTTTCTTTCGCTATTTCAAGCTTATCCAAATCCATATAACGAACACCCAACTGCAAATAAATACTGCTCGACTCCTTTTTACTGACTTCATCTGTCAATGAAACACATGAAATCAAACCAACCAATAAAAATCCGAAACTTATGCGATTAAATAACTTTTCCGCATCAGACTGCACTCTCAGCGCCTACTAATTTTAACTTTAGATGTCGACGGCTCTTATCTTCAACTTGCCCAACCAATTGCCCACACGCAGCGTCAATATCTTCACCACGCGTTTTTCTAACCGTTGTCACAATCCCTGCATCGTTTAAAAATGTCTTGAATCGATTAATGGCTTCCTTGCTTGAACAACGATAAGCGTTATTAGGAAACGGATTAAAAGGGATTAAGTTTAATTTTGCCGGAACCGTTTTTAATAGCTTAACTAACCCTCGGGCATCATCCATAGAATCATTGATTCCATCCAGCATGACATACTCAAAAGTAACGGTTCGTCGTGGCGCTATCTTGGCATTATCACGACAGGCTTCCATTAACTCCTTTAATGGATATTTTTTATTAATGGGGACCAGTTCATCCCTTAATTCATCTCTTACCGCATGTAACGAAACCGCAAGGCTGACATCACACACTTCAGTTAATCGATACATTGCCGGGACAACACCCGATGTACTTATGGTCACTCTACGTTTAGATAATCCAAAGGTAAAATCATCCATCATCAAATTCATTGCTACGACGACATTATCAAAATTGAGTAAAGGCTCACCCATACCCATCATCACAACATTGGTAATTTTCTTGGTGTCACCTAAGCGCTTTTGAGCAACGATCACTTGACCAATAATCTCTGAGGTTTTCAGGTTACGGTTAAAACCCTGCTGAGCCGTTGAACAAAAAGTACACGCTAAAGCGCAACCAATTTGAGATGAAACACATAACGTGCCCCGACCTTCTTCAGGAATAAATACGGTTTCAATACGATTACCGCAACTGGTTTGCAAAGCCCATTTACAGGTGCCATCACTGGCGATCTGCTCGACCACAATCTCAGGCGTTGCTAAATAGCAGTTTTCTTTCAGATAGGCACGTAAGGGCTTACTTAAATTGGTCATTAAATCAAAATCAGAAATACCTTCCTGATAGATCCATTTAAGTAATTGTGTTGCTCGAAAAGGTTTTTCACCTAAAGCGACAAAAAAAGCCGCAAGGCCTTTTCTGTCGTAATCAAGCAAATTAAACCGTTCTGTCTTAACGGGTTCTAGCACTGATTTCATTATCCGAGAAAAAATAAGCGATTTCTCTTTGAGCGGTTTCTAACGCATCAGAACCGTGTACAGCGTTCTCATCGATACTACTTGCAAAATCAGCACGAATAGTGCCTGGCGCTGCGTCTTTAGGATTAGTTGCACCCATAATTTCGCGATGCTTAAGAACTGCGTTTTCGCCTTCTAAAACTTGCATAATCACTGGACCAGAAATCATAAAAGCAACCAAATCTTTAAAGAATCCGCGTTCACTGTGTTCTGCGTAAAAACCTTCTGCTTGCTCTTGAGTCAAATGCAACATTTTAGCAGCAACAATAGTCAAACCATTGCTTTCAAAACGGCTATAAATTTGACCGATTACATTTTTTGCAACAGCGTCAGGTTTAATAATTGAAAAAGTGCGTTCTATTGCCATTATGTCTTTAAACTCCAAAAGTAATATTAAATAAATTTCTTAAGTTTCCCATTATACCCGATCATCAAGGCATTGTAGAGAAACGACCTTGTCAAGGACTAAGGTCTGCGATCTATATCCGCGCCTTCTTTAACCGGTATCATCAAGTCTTCAGCACTAACACCCAATAACAATGCCGCTGGACTGGCAATAAAAATGGAGGAATACGTACCGAAGAAGACCCCAAATAAAAGCACGATAGAGAAGTTATGAATAATCTCTCCGCCCAGGAAAAACAGAGAAATCAACACCAAAATAACAGTCAACGACGTCATAATGGTTCTACTTAACGTGACATTGACAGAAATATTCATGATCTCTTCAGTTGACTTATTTCTTAATAAGCGAAAGTTTTCTCTGATTCGGTCATATACAACAATAGTGTCGTTTAGCGAGTAACCGATCAAAGCCAGCACGGCAGCTAATACCGTCAAATCAAACTCTAACCCCAAAATAGAAAACAATCCCAAGGTCACAACAACATCGTGAATGGTCGCAATAATCGCACCTGTAGAGAACTTCCATTCAAAACGCCAAGCGATATAAATCAGGATACAGATAGTGGAATACAATAAAGCCAAAAAGCCATCTTCAGCCAAATCATCACCGACTTGCGGCCCAACAAACTCTACACGGCGAACACTAGCAGGTTCTGCGGTTGTTTTGTTAATAGCTTCTAACACTTTTGTACTTAAATCAGCGTTACTAATGTCTGAATGGGGTTTTAAACGGATTAAAACATCTTTAGTGGTACCAAAGTTCTGCACAGTCGCATCATCAAAACCTTGAGTATTTAAAGTGTTACGCAGCGCTGTTAGATCCGCTGCTTTTTGATAACCCACCTCAATCAAGGTACCACCGGTAAAATCGATACCCATTTGCAAGCCACGTGTTGCCAGCGAAACTATCGAAATAAGCATCAACACACTAGAGAATATGATTGCTTTATTGCGATTACCGATAAAATTTATATTAGTTGTCTTCATATTTTATTCTTCTAAAAGTAGGAGCAAAGCTGTGTGCTTATCCTTACAGACTCTATTGACCATAACTATAGTGATAGCTTCTCAACTCTACGATTACCGTAAATCCAGTTAATAACCATCCGCGTACCCGTAATCGCTGTAAACATAGAGGATAAAATCCCGATAATCAGCGTTACCGCAAAACCTTTTACTGATCCAGTACCAAAGGCAAATAACACAACCGCAACAACTAGGTTGGTAAAGTGAGAATCAAGAATAGTTGCAAAGGCTTTATCGTAACCAATAAAAATAGCCGCTTGTGGTGTTATCCCATGCTTAAGCTCTTCTTTGATACGCTCAAAAATCAATACGTTAGCATCAACCGACATACCTACCGTCAAGATAATCCCAGCAATACCGGGTAATGTTAACGTTGCTTGCAACATAGACAAAATAGCGACCACAATAACAACGTTAAAGGCTAAAGCAAAATTAGCTATCACACCAAACAAACGATAATAAACCGCCATAAACAATACAACCAAAGCAAAACCCACCACAAAAGACAACATGCCCTTATCAATGTTATCTTGTCCTAAACTGGGACCGACTGTACGTTCTTCAACAATATCAACTGGGGCTGCTAAAGCTCCCGCTCTTAATAGTAAAGACAGATTTCTGGCTTCTTGTGGACTATCCAAGCCAGTCGTTTGGAAACGTTTACTAAATACACCCTGTATCGTCGCAACGTTAATCACTTTTTCTACTTTTTCTTTATGACGGATTTTTTGACCGTCAACTACTTTTGTTTCTACTTTATATTCAATGAATACAACAGCCATTGGTTTACCAACGCTCACTTGTGTTGTTTTAGCCATCTTTGCTGCACCCACACCATTCAAGGAAATATTGACCGAAGGCCGGCCATCCTGATCCTGACCAGAAGACGCATCCACGATTTGATCACCAGTAACAATAACCCGACGATCTAAAAGGATTGGATTCCCACTTCTGTCATTATATAAACGACTGCCTACGGGCACATGTCCTGATACAGCTTGTTGAACATCATGCTCAACATCAACTAATCGATACTCCAGCGTTGCAGTCGTACCCAAAATTTCTTTCGCTCTGGTCGTATCCTGTACGCCAGGCAATTGAACCATGATACGGTTTTCACCTTGTTGCTGAATAACAGGCTCTGCCACCCCTAATTCATTAACACGATTACGTAAAGTGGTCATGTTTTGCGCTACAGCAAACTTCTTTATTTCACGCGTTTCTTTTTCAGATAGCTTTAACCAGATTTGATCCTGTGCTTCTGGCTCAGTAATCTCAAGATTATGAAAATCTTTATCTAAAGCAGTCAAAACGTCTGCTTTATCCTCTATAGACTTTAGAGTCACTTTAAAAAAACCATTATCTTTTGCAACAGTTTGATAGCGCAACTTTGCACTTCTTAAGGCCAGACGAATATCATCTATATTACGGTCTTCAGCCTGCTTTACCGCTGCATCCATATCCACTTCTAATAGAAAATGTACACCTCCGCGCAAGTCCAAACCAAGATACATCGCTTGTGCGCCCAAGGCACGTAACCAGGTTGGTGTAGTTGGCGCCAGATTTAGAGCAACCGTATAATTGCTACCTATTTTATCCCTCAATAAATCAGCGACTTTAAGCTGATCATCGGTATTGCTAAATCTCGCTAAAATACGACCGTCTTTAAACTCAAACGCTTTAACAGGAACACCCGATGCTTTAATATCGGACTCTATCTGATTTGATTGATCTTGGGTAATATTAGTCATTTGTGTAGATGACACCTGAACAGAAGGGTCATCACCGTACAAATTAGGTAATGAATAAATAATTCCGATACCAAAAATAATCAGAACTAATAAATTTTTCCAAAGTGGATAATGGTTTTGCATGTGTTATTCCAATAATTAAACTGCGCTCCAAACAAAGTCCATTGCTTTGACTTTGACTCTGCTTCGCGCTATCACATTAAGCTTTATTGATAGTTACTTTTTTAGTGATCGCTTTATAAGTTCCTTTAGGCATCATGCTCTCAATGCTTTGACGCTGTACTTGAATAAATGAATTTTCACTGACTTCAATTTTTACAAAGTTATCATCCAGATCAACGATCTTACCTAAAATACCACCCGAAGTGACCACCTCTACCCCTTTACCCAGTGAAGCAATCATTTGCTTCTTTTCTTTAGTACGCTTTGATTGAGGACGTAAAAATAAAAAGTAAAAAAATGCTAAAATTCCCAGTGGAAACAGCATGCCTTCAATGCCAGGTTGCGCTGCTGCGGGCGCTGCCGCTAATGCGTCAGAAATAAAAAAACTCATAAATATCCTCAGTTATTATTGTATTTTAAAAAATTTCGCCATTATGCCACAGAAGGCGCCATTTTATCTCTTTGTTGGTAAAATTGGCTGACAAAAATATCCAGCTCCTGTTTTTCAATCGCGTCACGCAAGCCTTGCATAAGACTCAAATAATAATAAAGATTATGGATAGTATTGAGCCTTGATCCCAGCATCTCCTTACATTTATCTAAATGCCGTAAATAAGCTCTTGAGTAATTTTGACAGGTATAACAACCACAAGATTCATCTAATGGCTTGTTATCAAACTCATATTGACTATTTCTAATCTTGACTACACCAAACGTGGTAAATAAATGACCGTTCCGGGCATTTCTTGTGGGCATTACACAGTCAAACATATCAATACCGCGCCGAACTGCTTCCACGAGATCTTCTGGCGTACCAACGCCCATCAAGTAACGGGGCTTATCTTCAGGCATTTTGTTATGAATAACATCCAGGGTTGCCATCATTTCTTCTTTTGGCTCCCCAACTGACAAACCTCCAATCGCATAACCATCAAAACCAATATCCAGGAGACCGGAAATCGATTCCTGACGAAGATGCTCATACATCCCCCCTTGAACGATCCCAAACAATGCCGAAGGGTTATCTGCGTGTGCTTTTTTACTCCGTTCTGCCCAACTTAACGACAATCTCATAGAATCAGCCGCTTCTTTAACAGTGGCTGGATAAGGCGTACATTCATCAAAAATCATGACAATGTCAGAACCCAAATCCCGCTGCACTTGCATTGATTCTTCAGGCCCCATAAAAATGGTACTGCCATTAAGCGGAGATTTAAAGGTAACACCCTGTTCGGTAATTTTTCTTAATGCACCTAAACTAAACACCTGAAAACCACCTGAATCAGTCAGAATAGGCTTGTCCCAATGCATAAAATCATGCAAGTCGCCATGAGCTTTAATGACTGGAGTTGTAGGTCGCAACATTAAATGAAAGGTATTGCCTAAAATGATTTGCGCCCCAATACCGGTTAAATCCTCTGGCGTTAATGATTTAACTGCACCATAAGTACCGACTGGCATAAAAATAGGCGTTTCTACAACACCCCGATCAAAAGTAAGACGCCCACGCCGCGCATAACCATCTTTATTAATTAAATTAAATTCCATGCCAACATTATTCTGATTGATTCAAGTGTGCAGATTATCCTGCCTTTTTAGGCAAGTACGCAACACTCCTTTATTTTTCAAAGCGAAAACTAGCGTTAATGACCTGGCTGAAAAGGAGAAGGGAATTGAGAAAGGGCGCTAATGAGGGGAGGCAGTAAAGACTGGTCGCGACCTGTCTCT
>SESB01000548.1_pt1 | contig 26980 bp, 17 predicted proteins | sample 3171441 | NCBI WGS metagenome assembly SESB01 (sample SAMN06051867, study PRJNA518727) | freshwater metagenome | biome: subpolar coniferous forest; feature: holomictic lake; material: water; isolation source: holomictic Lake 227, 6 m depth | place: Canada: near Kenora, Ontario | collected... | reverse complement strand
GCGTATAGTTGGGGCGCACAGGACGACAGTGAAGCCATACATGCGATTGAGCGTGCTGTTGAACTTGGCATAAACTGGATAGATACCGCGGCTGTTTACGGACTTGGTCATTCCGAGGAACTTGTTGCTCAAGCTTTGGCCGGCATAAAAAAGAAGCCATTCATTTTTACTAAATGTTCGCTGGTTTGGGACGAATCCCGTCAGGTCAGCAGCAGCCTGAAGGCTGATTCCATTAGACGCGAATGTGAAAATAGTCTCAAAAGGCTTAACGTTGATGCTATTGATCTTTATCAGATTCACTGGGCAAACCCTGATGCTGATCTTGAAGAGGGTTGGGAGGAGATGGCCCGTTTAAAAGAAGAAGGTCTGGTGCGACATATCGGGGTTTCAAATTTCAGTATTGATCAATTGACTCGAGCCATTTCAATTGCTCCGGTTGCTTCTCTTCAGCCACCATATTCCATACTGAGGCCCGCTATAGAAAAAGAGACTCTACCTTTTTGTAGAGAGCACAACATAGGTGTTATTGTTTATTCTCCAATGCTTTCCGGTATGTTGACCGGAGCAATGACAAAGGATCGGGTTACAAACTTCCCTCCCGATGACTGGCGTAAAGGAAACAAGGAGTTTCAGGAACCTCGACTTTCCGCAAATCTCGGTTTAGTTGATCTTTTAAAATCTATAGGAACAAAGCACAATCGCTCTGCAGGAGAAGTTGCAATTGCCTGGACGTTACGACATCCGGCAGTTACAGGAGCAATTGTTGGTGGTCGCGATGCGGTTCAGGTGGAAGGTATTATTGGAGCCGCCGATTTCCGGCTCAACGAAGAAGAGTTGTCAAGTATTACAAACTATACAAACGGTATGCCAAAATAACCAATGGTTTGGGTCAACATTCATTGCTCCATCTACGGTAGTGCTGTTACCCATTTATTCAGCAATTCCTGAAGGGTAGGCATCATGACAGGTTTTGAAATAAAGTCATTCATGCCTGCATCTTTGCAGTTTTTCTTGTCTTCCATTGTTGAATTGGCAGTCATCGCAACAATAGTAATATCCGGGTTTAAAACACCTGATTTTTTACTTCTGATTTCCTGTGTGGCTTCAATACCACCCATGATGGGCATTTGTAAATCCATAATCACCAGAGAATAAACTTTCTCTTTAAGGGCGTCAATAGCTTCGACACCGTTGGCTGCAATTTCTACCTCGAAATCCAGCTTGTTAAGCATGGCTGTGGTTACCCGTTGATTGATGATATTATCTTCGACGAGCAGAATTTTGTTAATTGGAGTCAACGTTTTATCCAGTGGTTGTTGTGAGTGATGCCTCTCCTGACAAGGCAGAGATGTTCTGTCTGAATTGGAGATGTTGTTATCCTTTGGTTTTATAAAAGACGCTGTAAACCAGAACTCGGAACCTTCATTTTCCCGACTTATCACATCCAGCTTTCCCCCCATAAACTCAATAAGTTGCTTGGCAATTGTGAGGCCAAGTCCCGTTCCGCCTTGTTTACGTGTTGCAGACGAGTCTAACTGGGTAAATTTCTGAAATATAAGCTCTTTTTTGCCATCAGGAATACCTATTCCAGAGTCTTTAACCGAAATGCGCAGGCTGATTTCATCCGGAGACTCTGATACCGTCTCAACGCTTACAACGATTTCCCCTTTATTGGTAAATTTGATAGCATTCTGCACCAGATTGAGAATGGCTTTCAATAAATATGCAGGATAACCCGATAGAACTTCAGGAACAGAGGGAACAATAGCAAAGGTTAACTGAAGACCTTTTTTAAGTGCCTCGTCTATGAGGAGGGATAAAACATCATCAAAAAGTTTTTGAATATTAAAAAGCGATTTTTCAGTATCAAGCTTTCCTGATTCGTGAATGCTGAAATCAAGAATATTGTTAAGCAACTGATGAAGGAGTTGTGTACTTATTTGTATGGTATCAGCATAGCTTTTTTGTTCGTCGTTAAGTGGGGTACAGCAAAGCAGTTCAGTCATACCGATAACAGCATGAAGCGGTGTTATGATTTCATGTGATATATTTGCCAGAAACTCGCTTTTTGCTTTGATTGCTATTTCAGCATCTATTTTGGCCTGATTAAGGTTATCAATCAGGATTTGTTGAATGAGCTCTTTTTCCTCGACATTTTTTTTCTCCACAGCAAGTCGACTATTAAGCATTCGGGACTGGTCGAGCGATTCCTCAATTTTAAACTTCTGTTCTTTCTCAGTTTTTCGAAGTTCTTTAAGGTCATCATTAAGCAGTGTTATAATAGTGTAAAGATCATGCAGCGGATTTTCAGGCGTGACAGAATAGTTATTTTCTTCAAAAGTAACAGTTTCGTTAAAAAGCAGTTCTCCGCAAAGAGAAGCAAAGCGATCTATTTCTTTTTGTGAAATTGTAATTTGCTGATCTTTCTCAGCTATAGCAATGGTTTGAGGAGTATTAATAATGTGTAATGCGTCCTGTACGGAAGGAACAAATATAAACTGTTGCTTAACATATGAAGAAAAAAGGCGCAACATTGTTTTCAACAGAATGGAAGCGCCGCAGATATACGTAATAGAGGGCCGGCAATTGTATTTAGAATTAAGCCGGTTCAGGGTATTGGCGTAAAGGATTCTTGTCGTAAAAGGTGCGCTGATAACCTCGTTATAATCAGCAATCCTTATATATTCGCAGTTGTGGAGTAACCCGTAACCGAACATATTTTCAAGAATCTCAAGCGCTTTGTTAGCGCATTCAGGGTTAATTACGCCCCCGAGATAGGTAATAAAAAGTTTATTGGGAATAATCCCGTTTTTATAGAACACTCCGCTTGCTTGATCCTCAAATTGCCATTCGGGATCAAATCTTATCATTTCAATAGAAACAGGATGTCTGGTTCCATTAATATTCGGACTTTGACGCGTAGCGTTCTTGAATGTGGGGGACATAGTTTTATGCTCACAGATGTTGCATAAAATATCAATTCCGAATCATCTTGTGTTTCGATTGATAGTAAAAAGGATCCCTTCAATCCAAGATAATTCTATTTTACACATAAAATATAATATCATCAATTCATATTTCATAAAAAGCCAGGTTATTAATTTCTTCATATTTTGAAGAAAAGCTGATCTTATATGCGAAATTTTCGGTAATCAATGTCGAATTTTTTGATACGAAGTCCCATGATCCTGTCTGAAAGACCTAATTGTATAGCCGCCCTGGACATATTTCCTTTCGTACGTTTTAAGGCCTCCATGATCATCTCCTTTTCTATTGCATCCAGTTTTTGCTGCAGCGACCCGGTATATGGTGTGCCGCTCGACTCCGCAGTCTGAAGAGTTGGCGGAAGGTGATAACCATGAATAACGTTGTCCTCGCTTAATATAACAGCACGTTCCATGCAGTTCTGAAGTTCACGAACATTGCCTGGCCAATGATATCTCATAAGCATATCAATTGCGGTAGTCGATATTCTCCGAATCCCTTTCTGGCTCGCGGCATTGTATTTTTCTACAAAATAGTCGGCAAGTAAAAGAATATCGGTTTTACGTTCACGCAGCGGCGGAACTGTTATAGGAAAAATATTCAGCCTGTAATACAGATCTTCCCTGAAAAGTCCTTCTCTGATTAATTCTTCTAGATTTCGGTTAGTTGCGGCAATAACTCTGACATCAACTTTAATAGTTTTTGATCCACCAACCCGTTCAAACTCCTTTTCCTGAATTATCCTGAGTAGTTTTGCCTGTACCGGTAGAGTCAGTTCACCAACTTCATCAAGAAATATTGAACCAGTGTGTGCAAGTTCAAATCTACCCTGGCGGGTCGCAGAAGCGCCTGTAAAAGCACCTTTTTCATGCCCGAAAAGTTCGCTTTCAACAATGCTTTCAGGGAGTGCCGCACAGTTGAACTTAATAAACGAATTACCTGATCTGCGGCTTTTAAAATGAATAGCACTAGCAACCAACTCTTTTCCAACACCGCTTTCTCCCAGTATCAGCGTTGTTGCATTGGTTTTGGCAATCTTATCAATCATTTTAAACAGCGAGATCATCGGTTTTGTATTACCAATAATGTTCGCCGGGCGTTCAGCTTCCGAAATCGTGTCTTCACTATGCTCAAGAGAGGGGCTTTTTCGCTTCGATATTTTTTCTGAGGTTTTTATGTCTTGAGTATTTTTTGTGCTCTCTTCGTGTGCCAGCTGTCTTATGCGTACCGCCTGCGAAATCATTGCTGCTATTATGGATAACTGGTCAACATAATGCTGCAGCATATCTTTCTGCCCTTTATCTCCTTTGCTTTTTTTTGCGTTTTCTTCCTTTGGAATCTGCTCAAGTTGTCGATCTGCACTCAAGGTCCCGATAATCTCAGTTCCGGCTTTAATAGGTATGCAGATAAAACACAGGTCTTCCTTTTTTACCTTTAATCTGGATCGGGTTCGATCAAGAAAAAGCGGTTCGTTATTAATACTTGGAACAATGACCGTTTTGCCAGTTTTAACAACCTGCCCGATAATTCCTTCACCAATCCTGTAACGACCACGTTCTTTTTCTTCATTCGTAAGTCCGAATGACTCGTTGATGACAATTTCTCGACTATCCCGGTTTAGAATAGTGATCATGCCCCTGAGCATGTTCATATTTTCAGACATGATGAAAAGAACAAGCCTTAATACCTTGTTGATATCATCCTCATTGGTTATGGTTCTGCTGACTTCGGCGAGAAGGCTGATACTGCTATGATCCTCTTCCTGTGCTATAAGCATGATACAAACGGTAAGTAATTTTTCAGGGTCAAACTAAAAGGGTACTGTAAATGCTTTCAAGTTCATCAGGTTGTAATGCTCTTTTCTTTTCTGAGGCCATAGAACGAACAATTGCAAGCAGATAATTTGCTTCGTCTCTTGTCATGGAAATTCCTCTAACCAAAAAAAAATGTTGGATCGAGGCACTTCCGGAATGTTTCCCGAACACCAGCTCATGTTTTCCTCTACCGACCTGGTCAGGGAGAAACGGTTGATAGGAAAGGGGATTTTTTAGAAGCGCCGCGCAATGAATCCCGGATTCATGTTGAAATACCGCCTTCCCTACAATAGCTTTCTGATCCTCGATAACTCTTCCCGCAGCACTGCTTACTTCTTCGCAGAGATGCGATAGCTGTCTTGTATCAATCAGTGTTTCATACTTCCCTGACAGTTTCAGAGCAATGGCAAGTTCTTCAAGTGCGGCATTTCCAGCCCGTTCCCCGAGCCCAGTTACTGAAACGCTGACAGCTTTGCATCCGGATTCCAGTGCAGTAAAAGCATTAGCCGTCGCCATACCAAGATCGTTATGGGCATGGAATTCCAGGGCAGCACAGCTTACTGATTTCAGTTGACTCACCATTGCCATGATTGATGTTGGTGTTGCAACGCCAACAGTATCAGCAATACGTATTCTGTCCGCACCGCATGCTTCAGCATCAACAACAAAATTTTTCAGTACCTCCCAGTCAGCCCTCGTTGCATCCTGCGCCCCCACACTCACAAAGCTGAAATATTTTTTTGCTTTCGGGATAAGCTCCTGTAATTGCCGCTCAACCCAGGCATAATCCTTATCCATCAGCTGAAGATAAAGGTCCGATAAAGGAAAGCTGATATGAACTGCCTCAGTCCCGCATTTGCGGGCATCCTCAATGTCCTGCCATTTCGCTCTGGCCCAGCTCGTAAGACGTACCGGTAAATTAAGGGTAACAATTGATCTGATTGTTTGTTGTTCTTCCTCGCTGATCGCTGGATACCCGATTTCAAGTTCATCTACTCCAGTATTTGCAAGAAGGCAGGCAATATGTGTTTTCTCCTGAGCGCTGAAAACAACACCAGGAGCCTGCTCCCCATCTCGAAGTGTTGTATCAATTATCCAGGGCTTTATTAAGCCGGAGGGATAAGAATTTTTGCTTTCTATGCGCATAGTTGGTCGGTTTATATCAGCTTGTAATATCGTATTCCAAACGTCCCACTTACTTCTTTTAGTTAAGATAATCCTTGAAAATCCCTAAATAAATAAGGATATATAATCAAATTATAATAAAAATTCAGACATTTCCGTATAAAAATGATTTATTTTAAAGAGAATGTTTTTTTATGGCAAAAAATTGCCATACATCATAACATTTTAGCAGCGAAGGCGTGAAGGGGAGGTATGCAATTATGCTGGATCAGAGTTGAGCACTCCTAATGAGGGGAGTTCACGGTAGTGTTCATCATAGTCAATACCGTAACCGACAATAAAGGTATTCGGTACAATAAAGCCCGTATAATCAATATCCACATGATGTTTCCGTGCATCAGGCTTGTCAAGCAGTGTACAGATACCGAGTGACGCCGGTTTCATTGTAATAAGTTCAGCAGTGATTTGCTGCATGGTAAGTCCGGTATCAATAATATCCTCAACAATTAGCACACTCCTGCCGGTAACACTGAGTTTATGACTGATTGCAACATTACCTGAAGATTGTGTTCCTGATCCATAGCTGGATGCAAAAATAAAATCGACAGTGCAGGGAACCGTAATAGTGCGCATAAGGTCTGCGGCAAAGATGAATGCACCTTTAAGAACAACGATAAGCAAAAGTGGGTTTTCAGGCGTTATCGTTCCATAGTCATTTGATATTGCCTTGCCCATTTCTTTGATGCGTCGATGTATTTCATCCGCTGAAATGAGTGGTACAATAGTATTAAAAGTGCCTTCAAGACTCATAGCATGGAAGGAAGTATATGTTTAACTGTATTCATGGCCTGCATACCTTATAATTTCATTGAGATAAAGCTTTTTGTGAGTTTCGCTGAGCGATGAAGCTATAAATGAGTTTTGCGCAAGTCTAATAATGTCATCCCGGTCAAGCATAAGGGCTTTTGCAGCTTCGATATAATTATCTTTAATATACCCACCAAAATATGCTGGATCATCCGAGTTAATGGTGACACACAACCCTCTGTGCAGCATCGCTTTCAGATTGTGCTGTTTCATGTTTTTAAAGACTTGGAGCCTGACATTCGAAAGTGGACAAACGGTCAGCGGAATCTGTCGTAAAACAAGTTCATCAACCAGCGAATTATCCTCCATACAGTGAACACCATGGTCTATTCTTGAAACATGCAAGGTGTCGAGAGTTTTTTTTATTGATGCAGCATTGCCTTCCTCTCCAGCATGGGCAACAGTTAAAAAACCTTCTCGCTGAGCCCTTTCAAAAAGGTGTTGAAACTTTTCAGGAGGATTGCCCCTTTCAGCAGAATCAAGCCCGACCCCGGCAATCCATTGTTTCCACTCGAGAGCTTTTTCAAGCACTTCCAACCCTTCTACTTCGCTCAGATGCCGCAGAATACACATAATAAGTTTTGTCGACAGAGTAAGGGTACTGTTAGCTTCGACAAATGCCCTCTCAATCCCCTTGATAACAGTTTCAAATGTCACACCCCGTCTGGTATGGCTTTGAGGGTCAAAAAAAATTTCGACATGACGCACATTCTGGGATGCTGCTTTTTTGAGGTAGGCTATTGTAAGGTCGTAGAAATCTTCTTCTGTTAAGAGTACAGCAGTTGCCCGGTAATAAATGTTCAAAAAAGATTGCAAGTCGCTGAAATTATATGCCTTCCGCGCCGATTCAGCATCAGGATAAGGAAGAGCAACCTTGTTGCGCTTCCCGATCGAAATCATAAGTTCCGGTTCCAGTGTCCCCTCAATGTGAAGATGTAATTCAGCGGTTGGAATCCCTTCAATAAATTGACTGAGCTGGTTCATAAAGACAAGAAGCTAAAGTTTTAATACTGATAAAACTGGAATTCTATAGTCTTTTCGGTAATCAGAATAAGTTAGGTAAATCCTGTAACATATTTGATGGTGCAGCTCTGTTTGTTACCCATAGGTTGCTCTTCATTACTTGCCGTAGTATGAGCTGACAGCAAATCAAATTACAGCCGGGTGTTTTGTGTTTATTATTCGTTACATTACATCTTTTAACAGTTTACGTCAACACCATATCCGTCCGCAGGTCACCCCTTCTGAACCTGGAAATTAACAAGCAAATGCTGTGTTAATCATTTCCCTCAATGAAGCGATATATCCATCCGGACATTTTAAGGATGAGTTTTCAGCATGAAGTATATTTCTTGAGTAGCTTATTTTTTGTTGAAGTATTCTGATGTTATTAACTTCATAAAACCCGTATACAGGGGTTGGATGAACTGATCTTGAATAATGCAATTGTGCATGGTTCCCACACAATGGAATCCTAACATAAATGATACAATGTAGTGGCAAAGCAGCGTTTTAACCGAAAATCAAGAACCCCGGGCAAAAAGAACAACAGACAATCTGCAACGCATACCGGCGAGAGGGTTAAACCGAATGATCACATTCTGATTAACGAGTTTCTTTTCAGGCGCGGAGAAAGTTCCCTTGCAGCCGAAATCGTTACGTTTTTTTCTGATCATGAAGGCAGGCGATTACGCTCTTTAGATCTGGCGTTAGCATTGGGTTATACAGAATCAAAGCAGCTTCCTGGATTCTGGTATGTGCTGCACAAGCTTCAGGAAGAAGGGGCTGTAGACAAGGATTCTGACCGCTGTTACGGTTTGTCTGCCTTAGAAGAGTCGACCTATGAAGAACATCTGGTACACGTCAAACCCTTTCCACTGCCAGGTAAGGCCCATTACACTGTTTCCAAAAGTTACACAGGTCATATATCCACCCATCCTAACGGTTATGGTTTTGTAGATGTGGAAGGCTTTGACGACGATATCTTCATCAAGGCCGGCGACATGAACTTTTCTATTCATGGCGACGAAGTGGAAGTGCTTGTTTCCAAAGTACCGGACACCTACGCATCGAAATCAACTCCACATCAGCGCTGCGAAGGTATAGTAAAAAGCATAATAACACGAAGTATTACTACCATTATCGGTACTCTTGTCAAGTCAAGCCGCAAGTTTGTTCTTAAGCCCGATAACAGAAAGCTGCTTCCCGAAATTATTGTACCGATCAGAAATGCTGCCAAAGCCAGTGACGGTCAGAAGGTTCTTGTAGGAGAACTTGATTTTTCCAAGGAAGGGGTTATTCAGGCAAAGGTATTGGAAATTCTTGGTCAAGCTGGTGACTCCACCGTAGAGGTCAGTGCTATTGCCCGCAGTAAAGGGATCGATGAAACTTTCGATTCGGCATTACTTGATTTTGCAGCTTCCATCAGAGAGGGGATTACCGAAGACGATCTTATTGACAGACTTGATATTCGAGATAAAACCGTCTTTACCATTGATCCTGTCGATGCTAAAGACTTTGATGATGCGCTCTCCATTGAACGACTTGATGACGATCTTTATTCGATAGGTGTTCATATTGCTGATGTATCTCATTATGTACCCGAAAATTCTCCTCTCGACAGAGAGGCACTCAAAAGAGCAACCTCAGTATATCTTGTCGATAGGGTTATTCCAATGTTGCCCGCACGACTTTCTGAACAGGTGTGCAGTCTCAATCCAGGGGTAGACAGAATGGCATTTTCAGTCATGTTTACCATGACTGCAGATGGCGAAGTTCTCAAGCATGAGTTTCATAAAACAGTCATTCATTCCAAACGACGTTTTGCCTACGAAGACGTAGAGGAAATCCTTAAAAAAGGGCAGGGTGATTTTGTTACTGAGCTTCAGTTACTGGATCGCATCAGTATTATTCTGCGTGAAAAACGCTTTAAGCATGGTGGTCTTGATTTCGAAACAGAAGAAGTTCGTTTCAAACTCGGCACCAAAGGCGAGCCTCTTGAAGTAATGAAAAAAGAAAGACTGGGCAGTCATCGTCTCATCGAGGAATTTATGCTTCTTGCTAACCGCAAGGTTGCCAAGTATCTGACCCAGACGTTCAAGGAAAACAAGAAAGAGCCACAACCGGTTATTTACAGAGTTCATGAATCTCCTCAACAGGAAAAGGTGATTATTCTTGCGAATTTTGTTAAACGACTAGGCTTTGATCTCAAGTTAAACCGAGGTAAAGAGGGCCCGATTGTTTCAGCCCCTGTCCTTCGCCAGTTGTTACAGCAGGTTAAGGGTACTAATATCGAGTTTTTAGTCAATGAACTTGTTCTTCGGTCGATGTCCAAAGCGGTCTATACCGGCGACAATGTAGGGCATTATGGTCTTGGGTTTGAGCATTATACTCATTTTACATCACCAATCAGGCGTTATCCCGATCTGATTGTACATCGATTACTTTTTGAATACGAAGGACTTCGGAAAAAACGCAAAAAAATCTCTACAAAACGTCTCGCTGAACTGGCAGATAAAATTCGGACTGTTTGCCAGATTTCAAACGAACGGGAAAAAAGTGCAGTTGAGGCCGAGCGCGAATCAATCAAGCTCAAGCAGGTTGAATACATGGCAAGCCACGTTGGAAAGGTTTATCCGGGAATTATTTCAGGAGCTACCGACTACGGGATCTATGTAAGAATGGTTGACTTTGCCATCGAGGGTATGGTTCACATGCGGAACCTCACCGACGACTACTACGAATACGATGAAACCACCTATTCACTGGTTGGAAAAAGAAGAAAAAAACGCCTCCAGATCGGTCAACGGGTAAAAGTAAAGGTCAATACCGTTGATATTCAAAGGCGTACCATCGATCTTGTTTTAGAATGACATGTGCTCCAAAAGCTTGCGTTTTTTCCTGATAGTTCTATTTCAGTCAGAAAAAGACGTAAGCTCCAGTCTGCTCCATCCCAAAAAAGTGTCGTTCATGCAAGTCCCGAGATACTTAAAAAATTATTCATAAGCCTCAGACCGGTCTCTGTATACTCTTTGCGTATACTTTCAAACTGTTTCGAGAGAGTGACGGGGTTCAAGCGCTTCAAATCAGCGTCAATACCAATCCATTGAGTAAACATGGTATCCGTCATTTCAAAGTGGCACTGCAGGCCATAAGCCCTGCTCCCAACCTTTACAGCTTGGTTTTTGCAAACATTCCCTGTAGCCAGCAACTCCATACCAATTGGTGCAAGCTCAACGGTTTCTCCGTGAAGCTGAAACACAGGAAAACTATCGTCCATTCCATTAAAAAGCGGGTCTTCTTTGCCGGAACTCGTTAGTTCAACCCGATAAGCATTACCTCCACTATCAAAAAATCCGCTTTCTTTTTCAATGCATTGAACAACTTTTCCACCTCCTGCTTTTACAAGAGTCTGCATGCCAAGACAAATGCCAAGATAGGGTATTTCTTCTAGCAGGGTTTTCTCTATTTGCTTCAGTTGATGCAGCATCGATGGGCTTTCATCGTTAGCACTTTGAGGTCCACCTAAAACAACAAGAGCGTTGAAATTTCGAGGGTCAGGAATCAGTTCTCCAGACGAAAGGTCAACATATGTCGATGCAATATCGTGATCAGAAAGAGCCTTTTTAAGAAGGCCTGATCCCTCGTGTTTAATGTTCTTGACGATCAATATTCTTTTATTCATAATAAAACACGATACGATACAACGAGTAGGACAGTGCTGTCTATTGATAAAAGTTTTCCATTTCCGTTACAGTTTCAGCATAGACCCTTTTCAGGACCTCCAGCCATGAATCCTTGTCAGGCCATTTCCCTTTGTGTGAGAAATCGTTTATGTAAACCGAAAGCAGATACATTCTGTTTGCTCCGATACTACCTGAGGAACCTTTGAGAGTATGCATGATACTGTCGTAATGTTTTATGTCTTCACTTACAACAGCATTGGCAAGTTCATTCGTCAGCTTATTGGAATCTTCAATAAAGGTCTTGAACAGACTTTCAATCAACTCATCGCCGCCAATCTCTTTGAGGTTGTTTATAGTGGTGATATCTAAAATTTTTTCACGTTCAATAGTATTCCAGAATAAAGCACCCTTAGGTCCTCTCTTATCATTATAATCACTGCACATAGTCATCTCCCTTGGTTTTTCATTTCTCAGTAATACCGCAATAGTTGATAGAAGTTCATCCTTGAAAACTGGTTTGCCCAGATGGTAGTCCATTCCAGCTTCCTTTATGTCCTGAGAGTGTTGCTTGTCTGTATTTCCTGTCAAAGCAATAATAGGAATTTTATTGTATGAGGTGAAACGAGTAAAACATTTTCCGCTTCTTATAGCTTTTGTAGCTTCTAATCCGTTCATTACCGGCATTTCGATATCCATCAATACAAGATCGAAATCTCTTTTTTCCAGAAGCTCTATTGCCTCCCTTCCATGAACAGCTTGTTCAACATCACATCCATAATTTTTAAGCACTATACTCATGAATTCCCTGCTTGTTTCATTGTCGTCAACAAGAAGAATGAGTTTGCCGTTTATAACATCTTTAAAGTCCTTTTTAAGTAATGAATTGCCGGAAAAAAAGTATGCTTCAAGTACCCTTGTTACATCAGATTTTTTTATGGGCTTTGCAAGCACTTCATTCATACCGCAATTTTGTGCCCTCCTGACGGCTTCTACTTCCGGTAGGGCAGTTGTTCCAATGATTGGCACATTAAGATAATGTAAGGCAAGTGATGGATCAATATTTGTTGCAGAGCGAATAAACCTGACAACACTATCTCCGCTCAAAACAGGCATTTCAAAATCCATAAATATAAGATCATACCTGTTTTGGGAAAGGAGTCCCGCTGCGATTTTTCCATTTTCAGCAAAATGATAGTCGCAATGCATTTCAGCTAAATATTTTGCAATAATTATACGATTAGCAAGATGATCATCAGTAATAAGTATGAGTTTCTTTTTGAGGATATTGCGCTTGATTTCTTGAACTTTTTTAGAAGCATATTTAGGTAGTGTAATACTGAATTCCGTCCATTCGCCCACCTTTGAGTCACAAACAATTGAGCCGCCAAACGATGATACTACCCTTCTGCAGAAAGATAATCCAAGTCCATTCCCATTTTTTTTGTCTGAAGTATAAAAACTTTCAAATATTCTTTCTCTTTTTGCCCTTGGAATACCAGGACCCGTATCCCTGACCAGAATAGTGTTAACCCTGCTTGTTGCGTTAATCGATATTTCAATGCGAAACCCGTTTTTATCCTTATAGTGCAACGAATTTTTTAAAAGGTTAAAAATTACATAAAAGAACAGGTCGCGATCACCGAAAAACTCAAAATCCTGAATCTTTTTAACGGTGATCAGTCTTTTTTCTTTATTGTTTTTATAGGGAAAATTGTTGACTGCCGCTTCTATTGCCTGGCTTGCATTTACCCTTACAAAGCTATCAGTAGATATTTCATCCCCCTTCATGCTCGCCAGAAGAGAGTCAATGATTTTGTTTGCCCGGTTCAAGGTGTTCGAGCTTTCCTCAATAACACTATGAATGCTGACAAGTTTAGTGGTACTGATACTATAGTTTTCAGCAACTTGATCTTCAACAGGTTTGTTAGGCAGCTTTGAGTATATCGCCGCAATAGCGTTTGAAATTGAGTTTAGTGGATTTCTCATCTCATGGGCAATGCTTCCGCTCAGGCTTTTAAGAAGAGTAACTTTCGACAGGTGGGCAAGTTGCTGTTTATGGTTAGCAAGAATACCTCCTGATATTGAAAAAAGGATAACCGGGACATACTCCGGCTGGAAATGGGACATGGATACATGTCCATCCATTAAAAGAAGCAATACATAAGCAGCTAAAAACCCCGCACCAGTCATAGCGCATATAACCAGCCAGTCGAACACAATCAGCGTCAAAATAAATATTCCAGCCAGCATGGACATCATCCACACAACCGAACATTCATTTTTAAGAAACATAAAACTGAAAAAAAACGGGGAAGCTAAAAAGATGGCACCAAAAAAATAGTAAGGAAAAAACTTTTTAATCGATATAGGGGAAAATTTATAAAAAATACAAGGCAGGCTTATCACTGCACAGATCATGCGCAAGGTAAGACTCTCATATGGTTGAGGAAAAACGTATACCCATATGAAATAATAAAAAGGATATCCAAAAACGCTGAATATCCCTACAATACCAACATTTGGTTCAGCATGATCGAAAACATTTTGGACTATTCTATTCAGTTTCCGCATTGCACAATTAAGCACCAGTTAACCTTATTCTAACGTATTTCAACCGAGAAGAGTCCACTGTAATATTAACACAATACCTGCTCATCCAAAATAACCATTTACCCTTCACATATTGTTGTTTTTAAAGCTTTTAAGCAAAAGCTGTCTGGTTCTATATTTTATATATACAGCGACAATGAAATTTTACATAAAAAAAAGACTACCCCTCTGATTTCTCACAGTATTACTGTGCTTTACGTAACGTATCGAATTAGCCAAACTCCAGAGTGGTGTATATAAATATATATATATATTGAGCGGGAAAAATACCGCTATCATCATTATAATAAAAGAATTAGTTTGTTTGTATGGTCATATAATGGCTATAAATTTTCCTCTTAGTAATAAAAATAGCCATAAATATTAATTATTTATGCGGAATTATAATTTTTATTTCGTAGTCTTAAATGGGAGTATTGTTATTGAGCTAATTATTTGCAGATAGTTATCTCAATAAATCAATGTATTACTCTTATTGATTTCCTTCAACCAAATATTTATAAAAGAGGTCTGAACAACCAAAGGATATCTGCAATGAGTGCCCCCAAAGATGTTCAATTCGTTCATCGCAGTCACGACCGTTATTTATTACCGATTCCCGGTTTTCTTGAAAAGCGGTTTCAGGTATTTGATGAAATTATCATGCCTCGAAAGAACGGAAAACCCTTACCGGTAGGAAACATTCCCGGGTACGGCGCTATTGTTCTTCAGAGTAATGATTATCTGAATGTCTCGATGCATCCCGACATTTTATCTGCGCAGATTAGTAAGCTCGAATCGGCAAATCACGAAATGGTTATGTCTGCAGTTTTTTTGCATGAAGGCAGTGATAAAGATCTGTTTGAAGCATCAATGGCCGAGTATTCAGGATTTGTGAAATCAATTCTATGTCAGTCTGGATGGGCTGCCAATGTAGGTTTAATGCAGTCTATTGCCAACCAGAGTACGCCGGTCTATATCGACTTTTTTACCCATATGTCCCTTTGGGAAGGAATCAAGTCTGCAGGTGCGCCTTTTTATGTCTTTATGCACAACGATTCGGCGCATCTCGAAAAACTTGTAAAGCTGCATGGTGAAGGGATTATTCTTGTAGACTCCCTCTACAGTACAACTGGAGATTTCGCACCGCTTGCCGAAATTATCGATATTGCAATCCGCTACAATTGTGTTTCTGTTGTTGACGAATCCCACTCTCTCGGAACTCATGGTCCAAAAGGCTCTGGCTTGATAGCTGCTCTCGGATTGACTGACAGGGTGCATTTTATTACCGGAAGTCTTGCAAAAGCCTTTGCCGGTAGGGCCGGTATTATTTTTTGCTCAAAACGATTTTCTCAATATTTCCCCTTCACAGCTTATCCTGCTATATTCAGTTCAACTCTTCTTCCATACGAAATAGCAGGGTTGTCAGCGACGTTAAAGGTTATTCAGGAAGGTGACGATCGCCGAAAAAAACTCCATGAAAATGCTGAGTTTTTGCGACGTGGACTTGATCAATTAGGTTATGCCACGGTCAGTCAGTCACAGATTATTTCCCTCGAACCAGGCTCTGAGGCAGAAATGGAACTGCTCAGGGATGTGCTCGAAGAGCATAATGTTTTTGGGTCAGTTTTTTGTGCGCCGGCAACGCCGAAAAACCGCTCACTCATGCGTTTTTCTTTGCATAGCGGTCTTGAACAATCAGAATTGCAGTATGTTCTTGATGTCTGCGAAGCCATAAGGGATGAGGTTGGTATGTGGAACTGGAAGTCCACTAAGCGAAAAAACAAGCTGAATACCGTTTGATAACTCAGTACCGGTATACTATAGTTCATTGCTCTCCTCATCTGAAAAGACCGCTCAAAATCCTCCGGAAAACTTTTTAACCTCAAACCGAATTTTATTTTACAGTAACGTTGTAAGAGTTCATCGGAAGCGATGCGCCGATAATCATTATAAAAAAATCTTTTTGACCATAATGCTTCATTTCAAAATTAACCAGCAGAGCTGTACTCAATGCGGTGATTGTGTTTCTGACTGCCCGGCAAGGATTATAGCAATGTCTGAAGACGGCTATCCATCCATTTCGACTGAACAAGAAGGCAGTTGTTACAAATGCCAGCACTGCTTAGCAATTTGCCCGACAGGCTCAGTCTCTATTCTTGGCCTGGATCCTGCAGCCAGTCATAGTATTGCAGGTGAATATCCCGATCCCGAGAAACTTGAGACGCTGATCAAAGGTCGGCGATCAGTACGTCGCTACAAGGATGAGAACCTTGATCCTTTACTTTTTCAGAAACTTTTGGACGTTGCATGGCACGCTCCAACCGGTGTAAACTCACGCCAGGTTCATTTTACAGTATTAGACAGCAAGGATAAAGTTGCGCAGTTGCGTGATCACGTAATAACCGGGCTGACAAGACTCATCAACGAAAATGCACTCCCGAAAGGGATGGAGTTTTACGCCAACTTTGTCCGGATATGGGAGAAACACAGCATCGATATCATTTTTCGAAGTGCTCCTCATCTGTTGATAGTTTCAGCACCAAAACAAGTTCCAACACCTGAGCCAGACTGCCTTATAGCCCTCTCGTATTTCGAGCTATTCGCTCAGGCCAATGGGGTTGGCACTCTCTGGAATGGTCTGGCAAAATGGGTTATTACCGATCTGTTGCCTGAAACTCGCCACCTTCTAGGCATTCCTGATGATCATAGGATCGGTTATGCGATGGTATTCGGTAAACCTGATGTTCAATTCCACCGAACGGTACAGCACAGTCCGGCCCTTATTCATCGTGCATTGTAGATTAAGCATGCTCAATTCTATTTTAGAAAGTATCGTATAAAGGAATATCAACCATTATGGAACAAAGAAAACTGGGAACAAGAGGATTGACGGTATCCGCACAAGGTCTTGGTTGCATGGGAATGTCAGATTTCTATGGACATCGAAACGAGACCGAATCAATCGCAACAATCCATAGAGCCCTGGAACTAGGGGTAAACTTTCTTGATACGTCAGATGCATATGGCCCCTTTCTCAATGAAGAATTGATAGGAAAAGCCATCAAAGGTCATCGAAATCAGGCCATAGTCGCAACCAAATTTGGTATTATTCGCAATTTCCAGTCCGGCGATACAGGATGGGCACCCATCACCGGTATCAGTGGCAAACCTGAATATGTTCGTTCATCCTGTGAAGGTTCGCTCAAACGTTTAGGCATTGATTGTATCGACCTTTACTATCAGCACCGCGTTGACCCGGAGGTGCCGATAGAGGATACTGTTGGAGCTATGGCAGATCTTGTTACAGCCGGTAAGATTCGTTACATCGGTCTATCTGAGGCCAATGTTCAAACCATCCGGCGCGCACATAAGGTTCATCCCGTGACCGCTCTGCAAAGCGAATACTCCCTCTGGACTCGAGATCCTGAAGACGAAGTGCTGTCAACACTTCGTGAGCTTGGTATAGGTTTTGTAGCATACAGTCCATTGGGACGGGGTTTCCTGACCGGCCAACTGAAAAGCCCTGACGATTTTGCCCCGGATGATTATCGTCGACTTTCTCCTCGTTTTCAAGGTGATAATTTTACCAAAAATCTGCAATTAGTTGATCGGATAAACGATATAGCCGCCCGTAAAGGAATTTCAGCAGGACAGCTTGCTCTTGCATGGGTGCTGGCTCAGGGTGACGATATTGTTCCGATTCCCGGGACGAAACGCCTTACATATCTTGAAGAAAATATCGCCGCAGGATCTTTGGTGATCAGCAAGTCTGAATTGGCCGAGATAAGTGAAGCATTTCCTAAAGGTGTTGCTGCAGGAGGGCGTTATTCTGAAACCCTTACAAAGCTTATCAATCGATAATCTATGCACCGTTAAAAAAAGAATAACTCCATCGAATGATTGCAATTATATGGAATCCTGACTTTTTTTCTCTAAAACTGGACCATTCTAAACCATAGATATAGCAAGTATGGTCACACTGAAAACGATCTGGACGCTAATCATTATTGCTACGTATAATTGTGTTTTGTTGCAATAACAGTACGTAATATCTTGTTATATTTATCGTAAGAATGGCATTAAAATATAAGAGCGCTATCCTGAGTTCTCTCAACTTTTCAGCCACGACCAAATCATTGCAGCATGTTAAACGGCTTGTACAAAAAGCAGTTTGAAGTCATACTTGATGATGCCGATATCAAAATAGGAGGCTCCAGAGATTGGGATATTCATGTCCACAGACCCGAACTTTACCGACGGACTATTACCCATGGCAACCTAGGCCTTGGCGAAGCATATATGGAAGGCTGGTGGGACTGTAAGCGGTTGGATGAGTTTTTTTACCGCATTATTGCTTCCAGAGCTGAGGATAAAGTTTCTCCACCTGTAATGCTTCTTGGAAAGGTAATCAGCAAGTTCTACAACATGCAGCGTCCTTCAAGGGCATTCACGGTTGCCGAAAAGCATTACAATATCGGCAACGATCTCTTTAAAGCAATGCTCGACAAGCGAATGCTCTATAGCTGTGGTTACTGGAAAGAAGCTCAGAACCTTGAAGATGCACAGGAAAAGAAGCTGCACCTCATTTTTCAGAAGCTCCAGCTGAAACCTGGTATGAAGGTACTGGATATAGGATGCGGATGGGGAGGAGCCGCACATTTTGCTGCTGAAAACTATGGGGTATCTGTTCATGGAGTAACAGTTTCAACAGAACAGGCAGCCATTGCATGCGAATATTGCTCCGGCCTGCCGGTTACCATCGAAGTTAAAGATTACCGTGAACTGCAGGGTTCCTTCGACAGGATATATTCAATAGGAATGTTCGAGCACGTTGGATACAAGAATTATCGCGACTATTTTACCATTATACGCCAATGCCTTAAAGACGACGGCTTGACCTTGCTTCATACCATTGGAGGCAATAAGTCAAGCACCAGTGTGGAGCCCTGGGCCGACAAATATATCTTTCCAAACTCAAACGTCCCTTCAGCCAGCCAGATTGCAGCAACCTATGAAGGCCTGTTTACACTTGAGGACTGGCATGTCTTTACCCACGACGATTACGCCAGAACGCTCATTGCCTGGTATGAAAACATCGAGAAAAAATGGTCGACACTCGAAACCCGTTACAGCGAAGAATTTCAACGCATGTGGCGATACTACCTCTTGAGTTGCACAGGAGGGTTCAGATCAAGAACAAACCAGCTATGGCAAATCCTGCTCTCGAAAAACGGCGTACAAGGCAGTTATAGCATACCGAGATAGTCAGGGAGTACTGTCCGTAAATAATTTCCGGAGCATCATATCCGGGGAAAATAAGATGACCATCAAATCAGCAGCTGCCATAGCATGACAACATCTAACTTCGATATAAACAGCCTTAACGCATTTGCCCAGAAAATGGTAATGCAAAAAAAGACTGCTGTCGGATTTCCTTGCAACCAAAACGTCAAATTAGCAGATTTCTATCACTGGTATGCAGTATCAGGTCTGGCAGATGTGGCTATGAATAACGTAGGCGATCCCCGCAAGCCAAGCCTCTATGCCCTTAACACCCACGAATTCGAAAACGAAGTCATTGACTTCTTCTCACCCTTATACGGTTTTTCACTCGACGAAGCCTGGGGGTTCGTCACCAGTAGCGGCACAGATGGCAATAACCATGGCATATATTTCGGAGTCAACGTTCTAAGCTCACAGAGCGAAGTAAGGCCCATTCTGTATGTTTCTGAGGAAGCACATTACTCAATCCGCCGGCTTGGCGATCTTCAGGGCTTGGAGATGAGGCAAATACCGACAAACGTCAGAGGCGAAATCGAGATACAGGCGTTCGAACAAGCGCTCGACACAACTCGTTCGGCCTTGATTGTTATAGCTGTCGGTACCACCTTCAAAGGAGGCATCGACAATCAGGATGCGATTGCAGAGGTGCTTGCAAAAAAACCGCCTGTTGCAGTATATCGTCATGTCGATGCAGCCCTCTTTGGCGGGTACCTGCCCTTTACAGAGTATGCCGATCTGGTTGACCACCGTGCTCGCAACTTTGATTCTATCGCAGTCAGTGGCCACAAATTCTTCGGTTTCGACGAACCGCTGGGCCTGTTTATCACGACAAACGAAGTTCTGTCCAGGCAAAATCCATTTCGAGTATCATACCTCAACGACTCCGTACCAACTATCAGTTGCTCCCGCTCAGCACTCGCTCCATTAAAATTCTGGTGGCAAATTCACAATACAGGCATTGAAGGCTACAGGCGCCAGGCTGAGTTGATCCTTAAGAATGCGGTTTATCTAAAACAGCGGCTCGACGAAATCAACTATTCAGCCTGGAAAAATGATATTTCAAATACAGTCTACTTTCAGCGACCCGGCGACTGGGTTATGAAGAAGTGGAGCCTCGCTCCATACGAAGATGAACGTCTTGGTGGCAAACTGGCGCACGACATAGTCATGCGGCATGAGGGAATGCACACGATTGATCATTTCGTTGACGATCTTATACTCGATCAGAAAGGGGAGACGGACGGACACGTCGACCTTTAGTAGTCTATTATTGTCAAGTGTCAGTAGAATGCGCCACATTAATTTTGACCCTATCCACGGATACAACGTACATAGAGTATAGCCAGCTTTCTTCCCATATCACGCACATCCCTGTCCCGAAGAAGAGAAAAAAGCTGATCCACCACCCTCACAGGATTGTTACTGAACAACTCCACCCGACAAAGTACATGCATCAGGGCATCCATCGAAACTGAACTGACAGCAGTAACCAATTCGTCCAAACGTATTACTGGACCGACCAATGGTTTACCATCAAACCGCTTGACTATAGAGAGAGTTCGCCGATCATTCTTCTGTTCGATGACACAATCTATCACCCGAGAAGGTGAATGTTGAAGACGAACAACAATCGCCCGTTGCCGTTTCATTGCCGGATCCGCAATTTTGGATTCAATTAGAGGATATGTGCCAAGGTAACTCAGATAAACATCAAAAACCACATCCGTGATCTCCTTTTCACCAAGACTCAGATTAACCCGCATAAGAAACACAATCTGAAAAAGCACGAAAAGAAAAGAAATAAGCATTCCCCGCTCATTATCTTTATTCAGGATTGACTGGAAGCTGAAAAAAGCCACATTGCAGTAAGCCATTATCTTGACGAGCGCAGCAGGATCCATATGCTCGGTTTTAATGACAGGAGAAAAATTGTTGTACAGATCCCAGTCGAAAGAGGTAATGTTGCCATCATGCCGGTACTCATCAAAAATTTTAGTGCCCGGATATGGCGTTATTACCATAAAGAGAGCCAACGGCAGACCAAGCGCTTTCGCAAATTCAGGATAAGCCATTGTCTCTTTCATACTTTCCGAATGATGCCCAACAATAAAATATCCTTCAGTATCAATTGCATGCTGCCCCATCAGGGTAATTGCACGCGAAACATCGCCCATGGCATTTCCTTTGTTCATCAGCTCAAGTGTCCGGGGATTCGGACTTTCAATGCCAAGACCTACAGTTTTCAGACCGATTTTTTTGAGTTTTCCAAGGATTCGCTCTGCCCTGACGACATCTTTAACCCTTGTTTCAGTCATAATTTTAAAATTCGTAAAACCCCGTTCGATCATCAGATCACAAATTTTTTCAACCCGTTTGATATTGGTCAGAAAATTGGCATCCCAGATCTTGAGAAGTTTTTTCCTTTTCGGATTATGAAGAAGTGCAATTTCCTCTACCACGTTTTCAGGGCTTCTTCCCCTCCAGTGTTGATGCATATGGCTGTTTGCGCAAAACGAACAGGCCCAGGGGCATCCGCGTGATGTATAAATAGTATCAATAGAGTAATCACTTCCTTTTTCTCCATATCGTAAGGGCCGCAGACCTCTTAAAGGAAATGCAATGGAATCGATATCTTCTATAAGAGGTCTCTCTCCGGTATAAACAATACCTCCATTTTCTTTCCACGCGATTCCCCGAACTTCACGAGAAGGCCCCTTCTGTACAAGTTCCCTAAACGTTGCTTCCCCCTCGCCAACCGCAACAAGATCAACACTTTCAAGCTTCAGGACTTCATCAGGAAGAGCAGTCGGATGAAATCCCCCAAGCACAACAAATGAACCATAGCGTTTAGCAATTTCAGCAAGTCTGATGGCATTGTTAAATCCCCCGGTCATGGAAGAAATCGCAACAAGATCACACCTTCGTTTTTTCAGAAGCATCCGAAAGCTTTCAAATAAACGATCATTGTAATAGTTATCAGGAATAACAAGGCTTTCAGCAATATCCTCTACCGCTGCAGCAAGGTACAGAATACCAATACAGTCGGTAACGTACCTGGGAAAAGGAGTGATAATAGCCTGCGGAGCCTCGACAAAACAAATATGTTTGAAGTAAGCCATAAAAAAGGAAGCATTAAGCTGAATGAACGTAATAAACTTAAGGAGCCCTCAATTAAGTCAGTATTGCAATATTCAAAGAGCTGAACGTACCAACTAGGTCATATCTGATCGAAAAATCAATGTACTTTTATAAATTTTAGGCAAAAAAAACGGTACTGTCAATACCCCTGACTGTGACGAAATGCAGTGTGCGCGGAGAACCTCCTCAAGAAAATTTCACTACCATTCCACCGAGCAGAGCAAAATTCTATTGTTTAAACTTACCTACTCGAATTTTCAGAATTGAACGAAAGAACTTCCTGCATTTTCCATTTACAGGCTGTTCAGACCCAGTTATGGGCCCACCATTTTTATCGTTATCTGCACGATCCCTTTATATCACTCTTATCGTCCTGTTTGTTCTGCCGTTTGGCGTCCTTTGGTTTTCACTTCAGGGCTGCAACTCCCTGTCCGTTATCGGGTTAGAAGCAACTAAAGTCCTATGCGGTGTACATTTAATTTATATATGTTGAATTAAAAATCAGCATACGTAAATTCTTATTCTGCAAAGGATAGTGCGTTTATGATCTAAGTTGTATATAATGAAACTATAGGATAAGAAAAGGTGATTGGTGCTGGTCTATGGAATTATGATCACTGTATTCACCATCAAAAGGAGTGAAAAATGCTTGAAACAATCCCAGTGATTCGGATTGTCTTCTGACTTTTTAGTCTTTTTTTCTTCTTACACGAGGAGGAACTTATTCACAGCTTTCTATTTATTGCTATCGTTAGTAATCCCCGCTCGTGTTCTGCAAGTTCCACCGAAAGTAACACCGTAACAGAGTGACCGACAGTGCACTCAACTTCCCAACTGCCCAAAGATTCAGATGAAAACAACTTGCGAACAATAGAAACAGGAGAAAGTAATGATGAAAAAAACTATTTGGTTGGCTGCTGGCATCGCCGGAATGCTTCTTGGTAATCCCGCTTCCGATGCAATGGCAGAATTGAATGTTAGAATTGGTAGCCGACCATCGTTTGTAATTGATAGAAAGCCTGATTTTGTCGAACTCAGAGATTATGGCTTTTCAGTATCTGTAGGAAGCCCTTATGATATTGTTTACTTCGGCAATCTATACTACCTGAACCAGAACGGATCATGGTATCGCTCCTCTGACTATCGTGGTCCATGGATTAGCGTCAGAACAAACCAGCTTCCTTCGAAAATAAGGAGACATCGTATGGAAGATATAAGAAGGTTTCGCGATACTGAGTACCGCAATAATGAGGGCAGGAGAAGACTGGACCATCAGCGTAGTGACGAAAACAACAGAAGAAATCTAGACCAGCAGCGTAGCGATGAACACGATAAGAGAAACCTGGACCAACAGCGCACCGACGAAAACAATAAGAGGCTTCTAAACCAGCAGCGCAGTAACGAAAACCGTAACCGATAACCTCCTGATTTATAAGTCGCGATTAACAGCAAAAGGAAGATGCAGAAACCGTCAGCTTCCTTTTACCTTAATCGGATCACCTACAGAAAATTTTAATCAATTAATGAGATCCGTTATGAGCGTAAAAGATGCATACAAAAAAAAAGCGGAAGCCGAACTAGAGTTGGCACAGGCCCGATTAACTGAATTTAAAGCTAAGGTAAAGAGCTTTACAGCTGACACTCAAGTGACTTATGCCGAGCAACTTGATCATCTGGAAAAAGCCGTTGATAATACCAGGCACAAGTTGAAAGAACTGGGCGAAGCTGGTGAAGAAGTTGGAGAGAAACTTAAGTTAAGTTTAGAAAGTACGTTACACGTGTTAAGTGCGTCTATTCATCGTATGACCGATAAGTTTAAAAATTGAATGGCAATTGGGATGGAATTTATATGAAAACAGGAGAATAATTATGAAACAACACATCTGGCTTGTTGCAGGAATTACAGGAATGCTTTTTGGTATACCTCATGCTGATGCAAAGGCTGCTGTCAACATAAATATAAACACAGGCAGCAGACCGTCATTTCTTATCAATTCACCACCAAGTTTTATTTATCTGAGGACTCAAGGCTTTTCAGTATCCGTCGGTAGTCCTTACGATATCGTTTACTATGGCAAGAGGTACTACATCTACCATAATGGTCACTGGTACCGTTCTTATTATTACCGCGGTCCGTGGGTTCTTATCCTCGATTCCGGGCTTCCCTATCAAATAAGAAGGCATCGATGGGACGACATAAGAAGGTATCGTGATATTGAGTATCGCAGGTCTGATAGTCGGACGAACCAGTATCAGCGTAATGACGACAACAGGAGGCGAATGCTTGACCAGCGAAGCGATGCCAACAACAGAAAGGTTCAGGCTCAACAGAATATCGCACCTCAACCTAGACCTAATCAGGGTCCGCAGAACAGAGCTCCTGAACAGCGCCAAATGCAGAATCGGCTAAACAAGGCTCCTGAGCGGCAACCGAATCAGGGTCAGCCGAGGAAAGCTCCTGAACAACAGCAGATGCAGCGCCAGCAAAACAACGCGCCTCAGCAGCGCCAGAATCAGGGCCCGCAGAACAGAGCTCCTGAACAGCAACAAACGCAGAACCAGCAAAACAGAGGACCTGAACAACGGCAGATGCAGAGACCACAAAACAACGCTCCTCAGCAGCGGCAGAATCAAGGTGCACAAAACAAAGCTCCTGAAAACAGAAAAGGCCCTGATCAGTCAAACAAGGATGATAGGGGTAAAAAGAACTGAATAAATCCTGACCTGTTGATTTCCGCTGATCCGGAGGAAGAAAAGCCCCGATAAGTATTTGATGCCTTGATGCATAAAAACGACCGGGATCAGCGTATTTATTTTGCTTCTATTGTGAAGAAATCTTACAAATCAATCCAAAAAGGTTTCACTAAATCAGAAGATGAAACAAGCATTTAGTTGGCGCATTTTTATAAGCTTCGGGCTTAGTCTTTCATTTGTCATCCTTCTGGTGTCAGGAGTGCTCCTCTATATTTTCCCCGGAAGTCGAGGAAATAGCGGATTTGTCTGGGAAATGCTCGGTCTGACAAAACCAGACTGGCAAAACCAGCACATTATTTTTGGATTTGCCTTTTCAATCCTTGGTCTCTTCCACCTTTTAGTGATAAACGGGAAAGCATTTTTCTCATACATAAAAAACAAAACCACAGAAGGACTCAATCGACCTATAGAACTTCTGATAATCCTTCTTCTTGGTCTCCTGTTTGGTGTTGGCACCTACTTTAAAACCCAGCCATTTTTAAGCATCCTGAAGTTGGGTAAAAGCATTTCAAAATCATTTGACGGAAACACCACACAAGAGCGAAATGGTAATCAAAGTGCAGGAAAAAGAGACTGACTGTGTGAATTATTTAGACTTTACTACATCCACAATGCGTCAGAAAGGGCTTAATGCTTTACGTAATATGTATCCGGTACTGATACTGATGTTTCTTGCAGCCGTCACACCGCTGCATGCTGAAGAGTCTGTGAGCTGGGAGCAGTGCGTCATTGAAGCTGTCAAGGCACATCCGGACCTCTATTCGGCTCTTGCCGTCCTGCAGCAGGCTGAAGCCGATAAACGCATCACGAAAGGAGCGTTGCTTCCTCAACTTAGTCTGGGCATAAACTCTTCAGAAAGCGGAACAATTGGTAAAGGAATCAGCTCATCTTCAGCACTCTCATATTCCCTGTTGGCTCAGCAACTTCTCTATGATGGACAGAAAACGTCTAATCAGATTGCCAGTAACGCTGAAGCAATCAACACTGCACAACATAACTACAACGCAGTTTCCGCAAACGTCCGCTTTGCCCTCCGTTCAGCATTTACCCAATTGCTTAAAGCGCAGGATCTCTTTGGTCTGACTGTTGAGATTGCCGACAGACGAAAGAACAATGTCCGCCTGATCAGTCTGCGTTACCAGAGCGGACGTGAACATATCGGTTCACTTCGCCAGGCCGAAGCCGATCTGGCACAGGCGCAGTTTGAAGTCTCCCAGGCTAAACGGGGTCTTATCCTTGGCCAGACAAACCTAGCCTCAGCACTTGGACGCGATACTCATCAACCGCTTATGGTTAAAGGGACATTCAGCGTCAGTGACCTTTCGACCAGCAAGCCTGATCTTGCCCAGCTGGTAAAAAAACATCCGCTTTTTCAGCAGCTTGATACCAAAAGCAAAGCAGCACGTTTTGATTTTGATGCATCCAGAAGTGCTTTTTCACCGCAACTCTATCTAACCTCTTCGGTTGGCCGAAGTGCTTATGACCGCCTACCTACCGATGCGGTGGACTGGAGTGCAGGAGTGACCGTTTCCGTACCAATTTATGAAGGTGGTGCCGGAAGGGCAAGGGTTGCCAAAGCAAGGGCATTCTTGAGCCAACAGAATGCACAGGAAAAGAGCGGGTTTCTTCTTCTTTACAACGCGCTCGAACTAAGCTGGAAAAGTTTTCAGGATACCCGCCAGTTAGTTCTTGTACAGAACAAACAGCTTGAGGCAGCAACCCAGCGCTCTAAAATAG
>SESB01000546.1_pt1 | contig 26991 bp, 26 predicted proteins | sample 3171441 | NCBI WGS metagenome assembly SESB01 (sample SAMN06051867, study PRJNA518727) | freshwater metagenome | biome: subpolar coniferous forest; feature: holomictic lake; material: water; isolation source: holomictic Lake 227, 6 m depth | place: Canada: near Kenora, Ontario | collected... | reverse complement strand
GTTATTCATCTTTTGCAAACAAACATAATTGCCAACACCTTTATAGATGGCGAATGAAATATCTCGCTTCAACTCTTTCTCAAGTGCCCCTTTTATCTTTGGCAGATCTCGTTCAATTAACTGACGCTGCAATGCCAATGTGGCAGTTGCCACCAATACCTTTTTGCCATGGACTAAGGCCGGGACTAAGTAAGCAAGTGATTTACCAGTGCCTGTTCCTGCTTGAACTAAGAGATGATGGCGATCAGAGAGTGCGTTAGCAACTGCTTCGGCCATTTCAATCTGGCCATCGCGTGGTTGGCCACCAATGGCGGAAACTGCAGCATCTAGTGCTGATCTAACCTTTTTTGAGTACTCACTCACTAGGGCAGGTTATTTGAAAAAAAGAAAGGGCCCGCAGTTTTACCTGCGAGCCCTTTAATTTAATTACTTATCAGGAGCAACCTGAGGTGTTTCCGCAACCTTCGCAGACGAAGCATGATCCAGCCATTCTCATCTTCACACCACATGTCATACAAAGTGGTGCATCTGATTTAACGCCAGCCATCTTCTCAAACAGCTCCATTGATGAGCCAACAGATGAGTTATCAACTGGGGCTTTCTCAATCTTTACCGCTTGTGTTTTGCTCTCACTTTTTTTTACAGGTGCTGCTACCTGCGCAACTGTTTTCTCATCAGCTGTGTACTCACCGCTTTCTAGTGCGCGAGCGCGCTCCGCTGCTGAGTAAATACCAAGGGACGATCTTGATTCAAATGGTAGGTAATCAAGTGCTAGGCGACGGAAGATGTAATCCATCATTGATTGCGCCATTCTGATATCAACATCATCTGTCATACCAGCTGGCTCAAACCGTAGATTTGAAAACTTCTCAACAAAGGTTTCAAGTGGCACGCCATATTGCAGACCAATTGATACTGCAATTGAGAAGGCATCCATTACGCCGGCAAGAGTTGAACCTTGCTTGCCAAGCTTTAGGAATACTTCAGCAAGTGCGCCATCTGCATAGGCACCGCTGGTCATATAACCTTCAGCGCCTCCTACAGAGAATGAAGTAGTTTGGGCTGGGCGAGATTTTGGTAGACGCTTGCGAGTTGCAGTGTGTGCATCCTCAATCGCTACTACTTCATCCTTCTTACCCTTTGAATCAGATAGTGGTTGGCCAACCTTGCAATTATCACGATAAACCGCAAGTGCCTTAAGCCCTAACTTCCAACCTTGGTAGTAAACCTCTTCGATCTCAGCCACTGTGGCGTCCGCAGGCAGGTTAACTGTCTTAGAAATCGCACCAGATAAGAACGGCTGACATGCAGCCATCATGTGAACATGTCCCATCGCGCTAATTGAGCGAATGCCCATTGCGCAATCAAATACTGAGTAGTGCTCACTCTTTAGGCCAGGTGCGTCAATGATATTTCCATTTTCAGCAATGTAAGCAACGATTGCTTCAATAGTCTCATCGGTGTAGCCAAGTTTTTTCAGAGCAAGTGGCACAGTCTGGTTCACAATCTGCATTGAACCGCCGCCCACCATTTTCTTAAACTTAACTAGCGCAAGATCTGGCTCAATACCGGTGGTATCGCAATCCATCATCAAACCAATAGTTCCAGTTGGTGCAAGAACTGAAGCCTGCGCGTTACGCCAGCCATTCTTCTCGCCTAGTGAATTACCAGTTGCCCATTGCTTAATTGCCTCAGACCAAACATCTTTATCAAGAGTTGAAACTGATTTTGCAGACTCAGTTGCATTTTGGTGTTTGCGCATTACCTTGGTGTGGGCTGCTGCGTTTCGGGCATAACCATTGTATGCACCAACGATGCCGGCAAGCTCTGCACCTCTTCGGTATGAAACTCCAGTTAATAAAGATGTGATCGCACCAGCCAGGGCGCGTCCACCATCTGAATCATAAGCAAGACCTGATGCCATCAAAAGCGCGCCAAGGTTTGCATATCCAATTCCTAATTGACGGAAGTTTCTAGTTGTTTCACCAATTGCCTGGGTTGGGAAATCTGCGAAACAGATTGAGATATCCATTGAGGTGATAACTAACTCAGTTACCTTCACAAAGTTTTTCACATCAAATGAACCATCAGCCTTTAAGAACTTCATTAAGTTCAAAGATGCCAAGTTACATGATGAGTTATCTAGTGACATGTACTCAGAGCATGGATTGGATGCATTGATCCGGCCAGTCTCAGGGTTGGTGTGCCACTCATTAATAGTGTCGTCATACTGAATTCCTGGATCAGCACATGCCCAAGCTGCCTCTGCCATCTTTCTAAATAATTGCTTGGCATCAACTGACTCAACCACCTCACCGGTTGAACGTGCAGTTAAACCAAATGACTCACCATTCTCATATGCGCGCATAAACGCATCCGATACTCGAACTGAGTTATTAGCATTTTGGTATTGAACAGAGACAATATCTTTTCCGCCTAGATCCATATCAAAGCCAGCATCACGAAGGGCGCGAATCTTGTCCTCTTCGCGAACCTTGGTCTCAATAAACTCTTCGATATCTGGATGATCAACATCTAGTACCACCATCTTGGCGGCACGACGAGTTGCTCCACCTGATTTGATTGTGCCAGCGGATGAATCAGCACCACGCATAAATGAAACTGGGCCAGATGCAGTTCCACCTGATTTTAATAGCTCCTTTGATGAGCGAATTCGAGAAAGATTAAGGCCAGCACCTGAGCCACCTTTGAAGATAAAGCCCTCTTCTTTATACCAATTAAGAATTGATTCCATCGTGTCATCAACTGAGAGGATGAAACAAGCAGAAACTTGTTGTGGTGCATTTGTTCCCACGTTAAACCAAACTGGTGAGTTGTAGGAAAAGATTTGGTGCATCAGCATGTGGGTTAATTCATGCTCAAAAATTTCAGCATCCGTTGGGGTTGCAAAGTAACCATTCTCTTTGCCAGCTTTTGTGTAGGTTAAAACCACACGATCAATAACCTGCTTAAGGGACCACTCACGGTTTTCTGCGCCAAGTGCGCCACGGAAGTATTTAGTAGTAACAATGGTTGAGGCATTTACTGACCAGAACTCAGGGTATTCAACACCTTTTTGTTCAAAGATAACCTCGCCAGATTTCCAGTTGGTCTGAACTACATCACGGCGTTCCCACTTCACAGTGTCATATGGATGAACTCCGGCGGTGGTGTAGATCCGCTCAATGGTCAGCGCCTTTCCAAGATTGGTCTTGGCTGGTGCACTCTTGTTAACAATCGACATTTACTTATCCCCTTAACTAGTTGTTTAAAATTCTTTTTTTCTTCTTTAAAACTTTTACTACTTATCTTTTCGCTGCGCTACTTATCTCTACTTCTTATCTACTTAAAGGGACTACTTAATTAATTCTTGGGTGCGAGAATCTTTTAAAGCTTTTGAATTTCTGGAAGGTTCAGCACGCAAGAGTGCGATCTCACCTTCAAAATCTTCTAGGGAGGAAAAACTACGGTATACCGAGGCATATCGTAGGTAGGCGACCTCATCGAGTTCACGGAGTGGCGCAAGAATGGCCATTCCAACCTCTTGGGCCTCAACCTCTGCCACACCATCTGAGCGAAGAGATTCTTCAACTCTCTGGGCGAGCAGTGCTAGATCATCATCATTAACCGGCCGTCCCTGGCATGCCTTGCGCACACCATTGATTACCTTCTCGCGAGAGAAGGGCTCAGTAGCACCTGATCGTTTGATGACTAAAAGGACAGAGGTCTCAGAGGTGTTAAACCGACGTCCGCAGCTTGTGCACTCACGGCGACGGCGAATCTGTGTTCCCTCATCAGTAGGACGTGAATCAATCACTCTTGAGTCATCAAATCGACAGAATGGACAGATCACGTTTTCTGATTCTCCTTTGTTTCTAGTTAAGCGGGGAGGGAAACAATAGCGGAAAACCACTACTTATGGAAGCCATAAGCGTAATAACCCCTACATGTTGGGTGAACCATAGACCCGCACTATAGAGTTTAAAAGTACCTGAGTCGGCGTGTTTGGTGAAATCTTTAAACTTCGCTCTTACTTGATCGCCTTTTTCAAAATCTTTACTAGCTCATCCATCTCGATCTGACCTGCTGCCACCCCAACCACCATTTCATAGGCCTTGTCTTGCTTCATATTTATATCCAGATCATTCATCAAACAAAACAATCTAGCTGCTGACCAGGCCAGCCGTTTATTGCCATCGATTAATGCATGGTTGCGGGCAATGGAATGAAGTAGCGCTGCTGTTTTTTCGGCAAAGGTTAGATAAGCATCCTCCCCAAAAACAGAGGTTTTTGGCCTAGCAGCAGCTGACTCTAATAAGCCAATCTCTCTAACTCTAAAGTCGGCAATTATCTCTCGACCTAATTTTAAGATGTCGGCTAACTCTAGATAATCAATCTCTTTGGCCACAGCTTTTACTTAACTTACTTTGATAGGCGATCTAGCAGTTGCGCATCCTCACGCTTTATTCGAGCGATATTAGAATCAAGCTTCTGCCCGCGATGAGAGATGTACTCATCAATTGCTTGTAATGCTGCCTCTTGCATCGAGATACCCCGTTGATCGGCAACCTTGCGCAAAGAGTTACTTTGCTGCTCAGATAACCTTAAATTCATAGCCATACAAGAATGGTACCATAGTGGTACCACATTCTGTCAAATATCTAAATAGATCTTTTTGCTAAATTACCGGAACCAAAAGTTTGGTACCAGCTGCCACATCAGCACTCTTTAACTTATTTACCTCAACGATCTCAGCAACCACAGCTGCGATTTGGCCATTGCCAGCCACCATCGATGCGATCGACCAGAGGGACTCACCTGGGGTCACAACTACCTGCACATACTTACTCGCTTGCCCCACCACATCGCTCCTATCACTAGCTGATGAGATGGTGGAAAAACCTGCGCCAATCACCACTAATAGTGAGAGTGATAAAGCTGTTCTTGCCAGCCGCTTTGCTTGTCTTGCCTTCATTTTCTTCTCCTGGTAACCGGGTTCGAGGGGATTCGAACACCTGTTCTAAAGAGAATTAAACACTACCCCACTGACATTGTCTAGTTAAAACCGAACAAATGTTTGATTTTTTTCTCCTCCCCTGCTACCCTTTAGTTATGGCTAAAACCCCCAGCAAAAGCGTAAGTAAGAGCAGCAAAAAGACGATCTCTGAGCTGCCAGATGGCCCAGCCGATGAGAATGGGCTGACCGCGCGCCAAATCAAGATTTTATCCGTCATCAAAACCGCAGTTGAGGACCAGGGCTATCCGCCCAGCATGCGTGAGATAGGTGAGAAAGCCGGCCTATCCTCCACCGCATCGGTTACCTATCAACTGCAGATCCTTGAAGAAAAGGGCTGGATTCGTCGGGACCCATCCCGTGGCCGTGCCATCGAGATCACTTTGCCTGGTCAAGATGGCGAGGCCGCACCGCAAGGAAAGACTCGATTAATTCCATTAGTTGGCCGAATTGCAGCTGGTAATCCAATTTTGGCAGAGCAAGAGGTGGAGGAGGTTCTCCCACTTCCGGAATCATTAGTTGGTAAAGGTGATTTGTTCTTGCTGCAGGTAAAAGGTGATTCGATGATTGATGTTGCAATCTGTGATGGTGATTATGTTGTAATCCGTTCCCAAAAAGATGCGTTAAAGGGTGAGATTGTGGCGGCGATGATTGATGGTGAAGCAACTGTTAAGACTTGGTCTAAGAAAGATGGCCATTATTGGTTGCTGCCAGCAAATGATAATTACGCGCCAATTCCAGCAGATGATGCGGTAATACTGGGCAAGGTAACTGCAGTACTTCGCTCACTTTAATTTTTAAGCTGGCTTAAATACCTCTTGTGCAGTTGAGTTTTTAATTATCTGCCTGCCCTCATCTAGTGAGCTAATCACACCAGCTGCTTGCATCTGGGTAATGATGCTGCCTAAAACAGTTGCTTCAACCGGACCTGCATAAACAGTTTTACCAGTGGCATTTGCAGTTAATTGATTTAACAATTTATTCGCACTCGCCCCACCAACAATATTTATTGAATCAATCTTAATCCCGGCAGCGTCTTGCAGTTGATCTAATACCTTCACATACGCATCGGCTAATGAATCAAATATGCACCGGGCATACTCAGCCGGCGTTGTTGGAACAACCTGATTTGTCTCTTGGCATAATGCCGCAATGCGCTCTGGCATAGCCCCTGGCTTTTCAAACCGTGGATCATTTGCATTAATTACCGCACCCTTTGGCAGGCTAGCTGCTGCCTGTGCTAACTCAGCTGCGGTGTATTTCTCACCTTTTGATTCCCAGTAATCTAATGACTCTTCAAGTAACCACATACCAGCTACATTTTTGATAAAGCGGATGCGATCATCCACACCCATTTCATTGGTGATATTAAAATCCATCGCCTTTTTATTAGTTACTGGCTGCTTTAACTCAAGACCAACTAATGACCAGGTGCCACTTGAGATATAGGCAGCATTTCCGGCTTGTGGCAGAGGTGTGCCAGCAACGGCGCTAGCGGTGTCATGGGAGCCAACTGAGATAACTTTTATGCCATCTAATTCACCAAGGCCTGAAACTAAGCCCATCTGCAGGCCTGGTTTATTTATCTTTGGAAATAGCTCTTTCTTAATCCCAAGCTTTTCAATTAACTCCCAATCCCAATCATGGGTGTAAACATTTAGTAATTGGGTGGTAGAGGCGTTGGTAATCTCAGTTGAGATTGAGCCACAAAGTAGGTAATTAATCAGATCTGGCACCATTAGAAACTTATCCGCCCGCTGGTATGCAGCGGTATCTTTTTCTACAAATAATTGATACATCGTGTTAAAGAAAATAAATTGAATACCAGTTTTGCCGTAGATGTAATCAACACCAAGATCTTGTTTTAACTTAGCCATTACCCCATCGGTGCGGCCATCGCGGTAACAATGAGGTTGCCCAATTACATCGCCATTTTTATCAATTAGGCCGTAATCAACCGCCCAGCTATCAACCCCAACACTTACTACCTGCCCTAATTTGGTGGCAGCAAGTAAGCCAGTTTTAATCTGCTGGATAATAAATTGCCAATCCCAAAATAGGCCATCATTATTTTGCACCGGCTCATGCTTAAAGCGGTGCACCTCAGTTAAAACTATCTTGTCGCCAGTAAGCTGCCCAACAGTTACCCGACCAGATGAGCCACCAAGATCAACCGCTGCGTAAAGCAAAGAGTTTTCCTAACGAAGGAAGGCTGCGGCCACACCACCATCTACTGGAATATGAAGTCCAGTAGTCAGGGTTAGATCTCCGCCTAAAATTACAAATACTGCAGCAGCAATATGTTCTGGCAACACCTCTTTTTTAAGGATTGTTCGTTGGGCATAAAACTCACCCAACTTAGATTCCTCAACGCCATACTGCTTAGCCCGGTTAGCTCCCCAACCGCCAGCAAATATGCCAGAGCCCTTAACCACACCATCTGGATTAATTCCATTTACTCTAATTCCAAACTCACCTAACTCAACTGCAAGTAGACGAACTTGATGTGATTGCGCAGCCTTTGTTGCACCATATGCAACATTGTTAGCACCGGCAAAGACTGAGTTTTTAGATGAGATATAAATAATATCTCCACCCATTTTTTGCGCCTTTAACGCTTTAGCAGCCTCACGGGATACTAAGAATGAACCGCGAGCCATAATGTCGAATTGCAAATCCCAATCGGCAATAGTTGTATCGGTAATTGGTTTAGCAATTGAGATACCTGCGTTATTAACCACGATATCAATGCCACCAAAGGCAAGCACAGTTGCAGCAATTGCATCTGAAATTGCCTCTTCACTAGTTACATCCATTGCAACTGCAATCGCTTTATCAGCTCCACCTAGTTCAGCTGCAAGTTTGGTAGCACCCGCTAAATCTCGATCTGCCACTACAACACAAGCACCCTCGGAAGATAGGCGCTCCGCGGTTGCCTTACCTAAACCTGAGGCAGCACCTGTTACTAATGCAACTCGACCTGCTAATGGTTTTGGTTTTGGCATTCGCTTTAACTTTGCCTCTTCCAAATCCCAGTACTCAATTCTAAATTTTTCAATCTCTGCAATTGGTGCGTAGGTTGAAAGAGCCTCTGCCCCGCGCATAACATTGATTGCATTGATATAAAACTCACCAGCAACTCGGGCGGTTTGTTTATCTTTGCCATATGTAAACATGCCAATTCCTGGCACTAAAATTACTAATGGATCAGCACCTCGCATAGCTGGTGAATCTTTTTTAGCATTGCGGTTGTAATAGGCGGCGTAGTTTTTACGATACTCCTCGTGTAATTCTTCGGCTCGCTTAATTACCTCTTCAATTGGTGCATCTGGCTTGGTATCAATCACCATTGGTGAGATCTTGGTGCGCAAGAAGTGATCTGGGCAGGATGTGCCAAGGGCAGCTAATTGCATCAACTTTGATCCTTGTAAGAAATCTAAAACAACTTCGTTATCGGTAAAGCTACCCAACATGCGCATATCTTTTGATGCAATACCGCGAAGGTATGGCGCAAGAGCGGCAGCTCTCTCTTTTCGGGCAGCAGGAGCAAGGGGTGCGTACTTTGCTTCCTTCTTGCCAAATGGATCAGCCTTACCCTTTGCCTTAATAAACTCTTCAGCTTTAGTAATCGCCCAAATTGAACGCTCTTCACACTCTTTACTTGTTACACCCCAAGTTGTTAAACCATGGCCGCCTAATACACAACCTTTAGCCTTTGGATTTTCTTTAGCAATCTTTGCCATATCAAGTCCTAATTGAAAACCAGGACGTCGCCAATCCACCCAAAGAATTTCTTCACCAAAACACTCTGCGGTTAATTTCTGGCCATCCTTTGATGTTGCCAGGGCAATAATTGAATCTGGGTGCAGGTGATCAACATGATCAAACTCAACTAGGCCATGCATTGAGGTATCAATACTTGGAGCTGCTCCACCTTTACCAAATGCACAGTAATCAAAGAGTGCGACCATCTCATCTTCGCGCTCTACCCCTGGATAGACATTTACTAAATCTTTAAATTTTTCAAGATCTAACGCAGCAAGACCTGCCTCTTTTAATGTGCCAAGATCTCCGCCGGAACCTTTTACCCAAAGCACAGTTGTGTCTTTGCCAGTTGCCGGATTTGCCACTACACCTTTTGCTGATGTGTTACCGCCGGCGTAATTTGTAAATCTTGGCTCTGCGCCTAATTTATTACTCCGTGCTAATAACTCAGAAACAACTTTTGGTGTCGACATTAAGCTCCCCATCCAGCTTGTGCGCCACCAACTCGTTCGGCAGCGATCTTCTCGGCATAACCACTCTTTGCATAAGCAATCTTAGGATCTGGTGCTAATCCCTGCTCACTTCTTAACTCACCAAGTAGGTCGCGTACATCACTGTTGTATGCATCCATCAATACATCATTAGCACCTAATACATCCCCTGCTAATTGCGCCTTCTTTAATGCATCAGCATCTACTAATAATGCTTTCGCAACCGCCTCCTGCACATTTGTAATGGAGCGGATCTGGGCTGGAATCTTTGGCTCAACGTTATGGCATTGATCTAATACATAAGAAACCGTGGTGTCTTTTGCAAAGCCGCCACCTTGATTTACCTCATGCATAATTCTAAATAATTGGAATGGATCAGCAGCACCAACAATTAGATCATCATCGGCATAAAAACGTGAGTTGAAATCAAATGCACCTAACCGCTTTTTGCGAAGCAAGAAAGCAACGATGTATTCAATATTTGTGCCTGGTGCGTGGTGGCCAGTATCAACACAGACTGATGCCTTAGGACCTAGCTCAGTACAGTGAACATAAGAGGTGCCCCAGTCAGGTACATCGGTTGAATAAAATGCTGGTTCAAAGAATTTATACTCAAGCAACATTCTCTGATTATCACCAAGACGGGCGTAGACCTTTTGGAGTGATTCAAATAAACGATCTTGACGGCCGGCTAGATCATCCTGGCCTGGGTAGTTTGTACCATCGGCAAACCAAAGCTTTAGATCTTGTACGCCAGTTGTATCCATAATGTCGATGCACTCAAGTAGGTGATCAACAGCTTTTTGGCGAATCTTCTTATCAAAATGGCAAACAGAGCCCCACTTGTAATCATCATCTTGGAAAGTGTTGGAGTTAATTGTGCCAAGACGTACTCCTAGATTCTTGGCATGCTTTGCTAAATCTGCATAATCTTCAACCTTGTCCCAAGGAATATGCATCGCTACCGCAGGAGCTGCTCCGGTGTACTTATGTACTTGGGCAGCATCGGCAATCTTCTCGTATGGATCGCGCGGCACACCAGGTTGTGCGAAAACTTTAAACCTCGTACCTGAGTTTCCATAAGCCCAAGATGGCGTCTCAATATAAAAACGCTTTAGGACTTCCTTTGCCTCTTTCGCTGATGCCATTGCCCTACTCCTTTGTTAGTTGTTATAACTTTTAATTTAGGTGGAAAACTTCTTCAAGTTGTAAGAAACCTTCATCAGGTCGCTTGCCCTCTAATGCCACAAAAAACTCTGCCATCTCTGCCTGCCACTTTGCATTAATCTCTTTTTTCTCCATGCCAGCTTTTGCAGCAGCAAGGGATGGTGTCTCTAAATATCCGACTAATGTGCCATCATTTTTATCTAAAAATAATGAGTAATTTGTCCAACCAGTCTCACGCAGTGCTGCCAACATCTCAGGCCAGACCTGCTCATGACGGCGAATGTACTCAGCCATCTTCTCTTTCCTAACCTGTAACCGGAAACAAACTCTCTCCATTAATTAATACCGAGCCTTCATGAACTCAAGTGACTTCTTAGCTAAATCATCTGAATCACTCCATAGATTTCGCCATACACATAAGGTGTTTGAAAGGGCTGGGTCAACTACAGCCGAAGAGAAGGATTCAAAGGTAATTGGGCCTTGGTAATTAATTTTCTTAAGAGCTGCAAAGAATGAATCAAAATCCACGTTTCCAGTACCAAGATAACCACGATGGCTCTCGCCAATATGAACATAACCAAGGCGATCACCGGAGGCTAAAACTGATTTAGCCATTCCATCCTCTTCAATATTCATATGGTAGGTATCAAGGTGAGAAAATGCATTTGCTCGGTTTACATCATCTAGAAACTTTAAGCACTCAAGCCCGGTGTTCATTATGTTTGATTCATAACGATTTACTACCTCAAGATCAATGTTGATTCCCTTATCAGCTGCATAATCTGCCAGCCGTTGCATGGCAGCTACCGATGATGCCCGCGCCTCTTTACTTGCAGGCCCTGGATACTTTGCCAAGGATGAGTAGATAACTCCACATAACTCAGTTCCACCTAATGCATATAAAACATCAGTTGCCTGTCGAAGTAACTCATCACCTTTTTTAACGATTGATGCGTCAAGGCTAGTGACATCAGTCTTTGATGAAAGCCCTAGGGAGGCATGAGCTCTTAAATTAAACTCTTGTAGTAGATCCTTAGTCATAGCAATATCAATATTCCAAGGATCAAGCATTGCTATTTCAATGTAGTCATAGCCTGCTCTTGCAGCACCACTTATTGCAGTCCGCGCTCCCGCCGGTGACCAATCGCCAGCCCAGACAAGTGCATGTCCACCAAATTCAAGTTGCTTGGCTGCTGGCATTTGTAGCTCCTTAGAGATTAAATGGCATTAAAAGCTTATGTAGTTATTCTTTCACTCTTTGATAGGTGTGTCCAACTTTTCACTTTTTTTGTATCAATATATAAACAATCTAACTGGGTAAAAAGAAGATAGGGCAGCCTCTTAACGAGACTGCCCTATCAGCAGATTAATTAATCTTCTAAATTAAATTAGAAGTTGAATGAATCTACGTTGTCCTTAGTGAATACAGTTGCTGGGCCTAGGATGATTTCGTTTCCTACTGCTCCTGCTGTAACTGTACGCTCTTTCAAGCCTTTATCTCCGGCACCAGATTTGATTACTGAACCAACTGTTACCTTAGCTTTTCCGTTCTTGATTGAGTTAGCAACCTGAACAGCAACATATCCGAAGTTTTCAACATCCCATAGAGATGCTTGAGCTCCTGATCCGTCCTTGATGTATGTCTTCATATCGTTTGGAAGACCTAGACCAGTTACGAAAACCTTGCCCTTTGAAGCTGAGCCAGAAACATACTTAGCAGCAGCAACAATACCTACAGATGTAGGAGCAACGATTACCTTGATGGTTGGGTTCTTCTGGATAAGACCTTGTGTCTCAGTTGTTGAATCTTCTGGCTTATCGTTTCCGTAAGCAGTAGCAACAACCTTTACATCAGGATACTTAGCAGCAAGCTCTTCCTTCATGTACTTAATCCATACGTTCTGGTTAGTAGCATCTGCAGTAGTTGAAAGGATCGCAATGTCACCCTTACCACCAGCAAGATCAGAAGCAGACTTAGCAAGTGCTTGTCCGATTCCTTGTGAAGAAGCTTGGTTTACGAATACTGAACGACCAGCTTGAGCAACATCTGAATCGTATGTAACAACTGTTACACCCTTCTTCATAGCTGCCTTAAGTGCAGGTACTAGAGCATCCTTATCATTAGCAGCAACGATTAATACGTTGTATCCGCCTTGTACAGCTGCGTTAATTTCCTTAACTTGAGCAGCTGCTGTGATTTCAGTTGGGCCCTTGTATGCACAAGTTGCCTTTAGTTCTGCACAGGCGCGTTGTACACCCTTGTCAGCTGCTTGGAAGTAGCCGATAGTTCCTAATTTAGGAATGTGTGCGATCTTTAGCTTGGTTGCAGCCTGTGCTGGTGCAGCAACAAAAGCTGTTGCAACAAGAGCGGCTATACCAATAGCAGAGAGTACTTTTTTCAAAGTATTTCCTTTCGGTTGGGAATTACAAAATCATTTTAATTTTGTAATGAGGGCCTAGAAAAGTAGCTACGACTTCTAGGACCGTTGGGTAAGGGTAAAGGAGCGTGGAATTTTAGGCAATTTGGGCGTATAACGATTAGGTTGCGAAATCCCTAGCCCATCACCAATCCGCCGTTTACATTGATTGACGCCCCAGTAACATAGGAGGCCATCTCAGATGCTAAGAAATTAATCATCCCAGCAACCTCATCCGGTCTGCCCAGCCGATTCAAAGGTGTCTGAGAAAGCCACTCATCTAATCGACCAATTGATCTTTGCGCGATCATATTTGTTTCAATTCTGCCAGGAAGTACTGCATTAACTGTTACACCACTTGCGCCATACTCTTTTGCAGCAGAGTAGGTAAGTCCAAGTAATCCAGCTTTTGCAGTTGCATAGTGGGCGTGGTTTGCCGATCCTGTTAATGCAACTTGAGATGAAATATTAATTATTCGGCCCCACTTTTTTGCCACCATACTTGGTGCGCATGCTCTAATTAATTTAAAGGCAGCGGTTAAATTAATATTTAAAGCTTGATCCCAAAGTTCATCACTCATTTCGATAATGCTGGCATCGGTCATTAAACCGGCGTTGTTAATTAAAATATCAATATCACCAAGCTTTGCTTTAACAGCTGCTACTAACTTTTCTGCTGAATCTTTTTGGGATAGATCTGCTTGAAAGATCTCAACCTTGGCGCCTTTACTATTTAATTGCTCTGCAATTTGTTTAGCTTGCGTTTCACTACTGGAGTATTGAAGGGCGACGGTAATTTTGCTCTCTGCCATGGCGGTCACAGTTGCCGCACCTATTCCAGTTGCACCACCGGTTACTAATGCCACTCTCACTTTAAGCCACCTGATTTCATAAAATTATCCATAACCTGCGGGTTTGCAATCCGAGTTGGAACTTTGCCATCTAGTAAGCCTAATAGATCATCAACAACCATCTTTGAGTGATGGCCAACAACCTGCTTGCTAGCCCCGGCAAGGTGTGGGCTGAGCACTACATTTGTTAATTTTCTAAATGGTGAATCTGTCGGCAATGGCTCAGTTGGATAGACATCAAGGGCAGCACCTGCAATCTTTTGACCGGTCAATGCTGTCAAAAGCGCCTCGTAATCAACTAAAGCAGCACGGGCGGTATTAATAAAGTATGCACTCTTCTTCATCAGTGCAAACTGTTTTGCGCCAAATAATCCAGTGCTTTCTGGGGTTACCTTTGCCGCCATCACCACAAAATCACTTTGCCCAGCCAACTCATCTAATCCAACAGAGGTTATTGAAAGCTTTGCTAATTGCTCAGCCTTTGCGTATGGATCAAAGGCAATTACCTTCATTCCTAACGCTGCAACTCGTTTAGCAATCTCTTGACCAATAAAGCCAGCCCCAACTAAGCCAACAGTTTTGCCCATTAACTCATCACCTTGAAATCTTTGAAATGGTGCAGCTGGATCAAGGCTCCACTCAGAGGTTATTCCTTTTCTATCCCCAGCCTTATCACTATAAGAAACAGCGGTTAACTCATCGGTGTAACGAAGCAGATGGTGGGTCGTTGGAATACTTCTAGCAATTGAGATCATCAAACCTAAGGTGTATTCAGCTACTGCAACTGCATTTCGGCCTGGGGTAAATAAAACTGGAATCACGCACTTTGTGGCAGCTGATATATCGGTGTTAGCTGCTGGCTCATTACGACAGGCAGCAATAATCTTCAAACTCTTTGCACTATTTATTACCTCATCAGTAATACTTTCAAACTCAATAATTGCAACCTGCACATCTTTCAACTTACTTATCAACTGCTCTTTATCCATCTTCACACCTGTCAAAGCAAAGCCACCTTGTTCGACCTTAAAACCAGCTTCAGTTAACCGATTAATCTCACCTTGATCCATTCGGGCGGTAATAAATGTTTTCATCTAATTAACCTTATAGGTAGCGGTTGTAGCGGATTTATCAAACTCATCCTTAAGACTTTCATAAAGTGAGCGGAAGCTGGCGTAACGCTCTTGGTAGTAGGTGTGCACCTTATTATTTGGTTGAAATCTACTTTCAATCTTTACGCTCTCCTTTAAAGTTGACCTAATATCTTTAAATAAACCACTACCCATGCCAGCTAAGTACGCATCTCCTACTGCTGCTCCAACTGAATCCTGCAAGATTGCAATTGGCATACCAAGCACATCTGCCTTTATTTGATTCCATAATCCACTCTTACTGCCACCACCAATACTTCTAATCTCATCAATCTTTATCCCAGATTTTTTAGCAATCTCAACATTATGAGCTAAGGCAAATGCAGTTCCCTCTAACACTGCTCTAAACATCATGGCAGGGGTAGTAGTAAGTGATAAACCAAAAAATACGCCCCGGGCATTTGTGTGCCAGATTGGTGAGCGCTCTCCCATCATGTATGGCAGAAAAATTAACCCTTCACTACCAGGAGAAACTTCAGTGGCTTGATTTGATAACTCTTCAACTGAACTTTCAGCCTTTAAGATATTTTGTTGCAGCCACGCCACACTCGCCCCTGATGCCACCATCGCACCTAATCGAAGTTGTCGGCCAGCAATTGCATGTTCAATTGCCACAAATGCATCATTAAAATTATTTCCATCAGTTGGCATAAGTAAAACTGTTGAAGTTCCAGTCATCTCAGCTACTACCCCTGGATCAATTACGCCAGCTTCAAGGGCGGCTGAACAACCATCAACACTGCCAAAATAAACCGGCGTGCCAGCGGCAATCTTTGATTGATTATTGCTTAATACCTCACCTTGCAAAACAATTGAGTTAGCAATTTGGGGAAACTTATCCTCACTTACCCCAACAAACTTCATTACCTCATCTGTCCAATTTGAATTATCAGCAGTTCGAAGTTGTAATAAAGACGCGTGGGCTGCGTCAATCCCAAATTTGCCAGTTAATTTAAAGTTTAGAAAGCCAGGAATTTGCAGAAAATACTTTGTCTTTTGGTAATTAGCTGGTTCATTTTTAATAAACCATTTGATCTTAGCCGCCACATAATATGGATCAGCCCGGTTGCCAGTAAGTTGTGAAATATTTGGAAAGTTCTTTGCTAACTCATCTGCCTCAAGTTGTGCCCGCCGGTCCATCCAAATCATGGCATTTCTTACCGGCTCACCACTTGCATCAACTGCAATCAAAGTTGGTGCTTGCGCACTAATTGCTACTCCACTTATTTTGGCCCCAGGTGCACCACTTTGAGCGATTGCAACCGCTTCACAAAAACTTCTCCACCACTCATTTGGATCTTGTTCAACCCAACCTGCTTGCAGATACTTTGTTGGATACTCAGAGCGGCCTTGGGAGATTATGTGGCCGGTGCTATCAACTAGTACCGCCTTGGTCGCAGTTGTACCAACATCTACGCCAAGTAATAATTCCTGCATTAGTTAGCTTTTTAAAGCTTTGGTCTCTCTTCGTTGTTTATTCTTCGCCACCAATACTGGGGCAGCAACAGAGATTAATAACAAGATACCGGTAACAATTGTTCGCCACTGGGCGTTGATCTCACGCAGTGTTAACCATGATTCAACTGAGCCAGCAAGTAATACACCAGCGACTACTCCCCACATAGTTCCAACGCCACCAAAGATTGAAACTCCACCTAACAAGATGGCAGAGATAACCAGAAGCTCTAGTCCAACACCATTATCTGCTTGGGCAGTTGAGAAGCGGAAGGTGTAGATCACACCGGCAACTCCGGCCATAAAGCCAGTAAAGGTAAAGACAATAATTTTGTGACGAACTACGTTAATACCAGCAAAACGCGCCGCCTCTGGGCTTTGGCCAATTGCAAGTGTGCGACGACCAAAAGGAGTTCGGTGTAGTAAGAATCCGAAAACTAAGCCAAAGAAAATAATTAATGGCAATGTTTTTGGCATAAAGCTGTTTCCAATGGTGTCAAAACCAAAGGAGGTGTACTTATCTGGAAACTCATTTACAGTGTGCTCGCCCAAAATACCGGTAGCAATACCACGGTATAAAGCTAAGGTTCCAATGGTTACCGCAAGTGAACCGAGACCAACTTTGGTAACAAGAAAGCCATTAATAAAACCACACAGTGTTCCAACAGCCAAACAAATAATTATTGCTAGCCAGATCGGTGCACCTTTTTGATAACTCCAACCAAGCATTGAGGAGCCCAATGCCAAGGTTGACGCAATTGAAAGGTCAATCTCGCCAGTAATAATTAAAAATGTCATAGCAAATGCCATGATGGTGATCTCACTAGTGTTTGAGAAAATATAAGAGATATTTAGTGAGGTTAAGAAGCCATCAGTAGTAAGGGAGGCAAGTATTAATACCACTGCCAACAGGGCAAGAATTGCTGTATCCCAACTCTTACGAACTGAGCCAAGTTTTAAGAAGTTAGCCATCTTTATACCCTCTCTCTTATTCGCTGCGCCAGCAATTTCTGCTCATTTCGAGCAGCTAATCTTCGATCAGCATAGATTGCAATAATTAATAGCAGACCATTTACAGCTGACTTCCAGAATGCATCCACACCGAGGGCTGCCAAACCGCCTTGAATTGTTTGCACTAGAAGTGCGCCAATTACTGCGCCAACTACAGTTCCAGAGCCACCGGCAATTGTTACGCCACCAATTACTACGGCAGCAACAACTGCTAACTCCTGTCCGTAGAAAGCAGTTGAGTCAACCTGTGCAAAACGCATTAGGTAAAAGACGCCAGCCAGACCTGCCATAAAGCCTGAGAAAACAAATGCTAAGAAGGTGCGACGGAAAACCTTAATTCCAACAAGATCTGCAGCTGGTGGATTTGAACCGATTGCATAAGCATCTCGGCCAGCCTTTGTGTACCTCATAAAGTAGCCCATGATTAACATGGCAATAATTACTAATAAGAAGGTAAATGGAAGTAAACCGAAGAAGACCTTTTGGCCTAAATCAAGCAAGCTAGGTGGCATCTCCTGTGCGTTGTAATCAACTGAGTTTGAGACCACATAAACAACTCCGCGCACAATATATAAAGTGCCAAGTGTTACTACCAATGAAGGTAAGCGAAGGCCTGCGACAAGTAGGCCATTTAAGATTCCAACTGCAATACCAATTACTGGGCCAATAATGAAACACTCAACCCAGGTGAAATTTGGATGTTTTGCACACATATCAGCAACAACCCAAGCGGTTAAACCAACGGTGGATGAGATAGAAAGATCGATATGGCGCATAATTACAATTGGGGCAATACCAATTGCAAGAAGTGCCACCACTGAGGTGGAGGTGAAAAGATCTCTGGTGCCATCACCAGTTAAAAATCTTGGGTTAATTAAGCCAGTACCACCGACGGCAAAAATTAAAATAATTGCCAAGCTGCCTTCGCGGCTAGAAGGTTTTAATTTACGAAGAAAATCCATATTAAGCACTCTTCTTTCCGGTAGTAGCGGCAGCAATAATCTTTTCTTGAGTTGCCTCTTTTCTTGAAAGTTCAGCAACCTGCTTTCCTTCGCGCATTACGATAATTCGATCTGCCATTCCTAAAACTTCAGGAAGTTCAGATGAGATCATCAAAACCGCTTTACCTTCACCTGCTGCCTTATCAACTAACCGGTGCACCTCAGCCTTTGTCGCCACATCGATTCCACGAGTTGGCTCATCCACAATTAAAAGATCAGGATCGGTTGCTAACCACTTTGCTAATACGGTCTTTTGCTGATTACCACCAGAGAGGCGATCTACGGGATCGGATTGGTTAGCAAACTTAATGCTTAACTTCTCTTTCCAAGTATCGGTTAAGGATTTCTCCTTCTTAAAGTTAATTAAGCCACGTTCAGTTAGAGCGGCAAATGATTCCATGGAGATATTTCGATTAACACCTGCCACCATAAACAATCCTTGTTGGCGGCGATCCTCTGGAACTAATGCAATCTTTCGTTCCATCGCAATTACTGGAGATCCGGCTGGCAAAATCTCACCCTTTACCTTCACGGTTCCACTCTCATACTTATCAATTCCAAAGATTGCTCTTGCTACCTCAGAGCGACCACTGCCAACTAAGCCAGCCAGCGCAACAATCTCACCCTTTTTCACCGTAAATGAGATATTCCGGAAGTAGGCAGGGTTGGTTAAATCATTAACCTCCAGCACTACCTCACCAATTTTGTGTTCAGTCTTAGGGAATAGTTCAGTTAACTCTCTTCCCACCATATCTTTAATAACCTTTTGTAGATTGGTATCACCTACTGCGTTCTCACTAACTGTTGCACCATCTCGCATAACGGTGATGTAGTCAGAGATTGCAAAGACCTCATCTAATCGGTGGCTAACAAAGATAACCGCCTTATTAGCTGCCTTAAGAGATTTCATAACTGTCATCAATCGCTCAACCTCAGAGGCAGAGAGTGCTGCAGTTGGTTCATCCATCAAAATAATATTTGCATTCATAGAAAGTGCCTTTGCAATTTCAACTACCTGCTGATCGGCAATGGAAAGACCCCGTGCTTGTCGCTTTGGATCTAACTCCACACCTAACTCTTTAAATAATCTAGCTGCCTCAGTTTGGGCAAACTTCCAATCAATTACCGCACCCTTCTTAGGTTGGCGGCCAATAAAAACATTCTCAGCCAGCGATAGATCTAAAAATAAAGATGGCTCCTGATAGATAACTGCAATTCCTTGGGCGATTGATTGTTGTGGCGAGCCAGTAATGAAATCTTTTGAACCTAATTTAATTGTGCCGCCATCATTAACATGCACACCAGCTAAAATCTTTAACATCGTTGACTTACCGGCGCCATTTTCACCAAGGAGTGCGTGAATCTCCCCTGCTCTAATTTTTAAATCTGTGCCTTTAAGTGCAATTGCGCCACCAAAGCGCTTTGCCACCTTATTCATCTCTAGAAGAAGTTCACCTTTTTTTGCCACTTACCGCTCCGTTCTAGTTGGAAGTAACTTTGCCTAACCAATTCTGTCGCTGACCCTATCGCCAGAAGGCGGCTTCGGCTAGGGAAAGTAGGGCAACCACCTCTTATTTGGCGTAACAAAAAGGTAACGCTTTGGCACCCATCTTAAAGTTTGGGATAAATACCAACTAGACGATCGGCATCTACTTGGGGAAGAGTGTGAGGTGTGAAGCGCTATCTCGCCCTGGATATGGGGGCTGAATCTGGCCGGTTGATGGCGGTAAGTATTGATAAGGAAATTTCCACACAAGAGATCCACCGATTTCAAACTCCAGTAAAGATAGATTCTAGAAATAGAAGGTGTTGGGATTTTCCAAAGATAATGGCTGAGGTAATTACCGCACTCACCAAAGCAAGTGCAACCGCTCCTTATGAGGGCTTAGCGGTAGATACCTGGGGATTAGATTTTGGTTTACTTGATAAAGATGGCCAGATAATTGAATTACCGGTAAGCCATCGAGATCATAGAACCGATGGCATGTTAGCTAAAGCATTTGAGTTAGTTGGTAAAGATAGATTACATAATGAAAGTGGTTGCCAATTACTTGAGGTTAACTCGATCTATCAATTATTAGCAATTGCGCTACAAACTCCAGATGAGTTTGAAAAAGCAAAACACTTATTATTTATGCCAGATCTAGTTCTATATGCATTAACTGGCGTAATCGGTACTGAGTACACCATCGCATCTACCTCTGGTTTATATGATGTGCCAAAGGATCGCTGGGCACAAGAGTTAGCAAAGGATTTAGGAATTCCAATTGAAATCTTTGGCAAGGTGGAAAATCCTGGCACTATCCGAGGTGAATTAAAAAAAGAGATTCAAGATAAAACTGGAATTGGTCCAATTAAATGTATTGCAACTGCCAGCCATGACACAGCCAGTGCGGTCTTTGCTACTCCACTTGTCTCACCAGGGAGCGCCTACATTTCAAGTGGCACCTGGTCATTAATGGGGGTTGAGCTGCCTAAGCCAGTTGTTAATGAGATAACAATGAATCAACGATTAACCAATGAGGGTGGCTATAACCGCAGCATTAGATTGCTTAGAAACATAATGGGATTGTGGTTAATTCAAGAGGTAAGAAAAAACCTAAAGGAAAATGGGGAGGATTACACATACGCCCAATTAGTAGAGCTAGCTGCAAAAGAAAAGGATCCCTTTGCCACATTGATCTATGTTGATGCCTCAATCTTTATTCATGCCGGCGGAATGATTGAACGAATCCAACGATTTGCAAAAAATACTGGCCAACCAATCCCAACCACAGCTGGTCAATTAGCGCAAACAGTTTTTGCATCCTTAGCACTGCAATACGCAAAAACTTGTGAGACATTATCTGCTTGTAGCAATTTGCCAATGCCAGCAATAAATATTGTTGGTGGTGGCTCCCAAAATGAGCACCTATGCCAGCTAACCGCAGATATCTCTGGTCGGCAGGTAATTGCCGGTCCGGTTGAGGCAACTGCAATGGGAAATGCAATGGTGCAGGCGATTGCCTTGGGGATGCAGCCGCATTTAACAGATACGATTTCAGCACGGGCATTGATTGAAAGCAGCAATCTTGGCCTTAAAAAATATGATCCCAGCAAAGAGATCGATCCAAATACAATTGCACAGGTTCGCACTCGTTATGAGAGGTTAACTTTGGAGGATATGAGATGAGTAGTTTAGTAACTCAACTAACTGAGCTAGCGAAGGTAACTGGTGCACCGGAGGCTGATTTAACAATTGTGGCGGAAGGAAATATCGCAGTCTTAGAGCCCGGCACAAACCGCTTCCTAGTTAAAGCAAGTGGGGTGGTAATGGGCAATGCCACCGAAGATGATTGGGTTTACTTAGATTTAGATAAGTGTGCACAAATTTTAATTGATGCAGATAAAAAAGGTGTTACCGGTAAATTAGATAAAGCCTTTGATGCGATCTTAAAAGAGTCAGTTACGCCAAATGGCAAGGTGAGAAAAGCAAGTATTGAAACTATGGTGCATGTAGTTGCCTTTCATTTAATGGGTGCAACCTGGTCACTTCACACCCATCCAACTCCAGTAGTAGCACTTGCTGCCAGTAAAGATGCGGCAAAGCATTACAGCGGCACAGTCTTTCCAGATGAGGCGGTGGTCTGCGGACCAGTTCCTTTATTTTTACCTTATGAATCCCCTGGCTTATCCCTTGGCCTAGGTGTTTACCAAGGTGTTGAGAAGTATCAAGATAAATATGGCAGATCTCCTGGCCAAATTATTTTAGGAAACCATGGTCTTTGCACCTTTGGTTCGGTAAGCAGTGAGGCGCTATCAACAACTCAGATTGCCGTAAAAGCTGCCAAGGTAAGAGTTGGGGCGTTAAGTAGTGGCGGAATTAATTTCATTCCTAAGAAAGCAGCCGAAGCAATTGCATTTAGGCCAGATGAGATCTTGCGCCGCAAGATGTTAGCCGAGCAAAAAAAGAGCTAATGAAGGCTTCGGCAGTAACCTTTGATATCGGCGGTGTTATCTACTCCGATGATGTTTTCAAACGGGCAATCTTTATCGCTTTAAATAAATTATCTGCTGGTGTTAATCAAGATGAGTTTGATCAGGTTTATAACGCTCATTTAAAATCCCAATCTGGCTCACTTCGAAGTAAGTTGTGTGAGAGGTTTTTAGGATCATTAGAAAAAAAGAGTGAGTTAATGAAGATTGCAACAGATAACTGGATCTTTACTCCCACCGATCTCTACCAAGATGCAAAGGCTTGTATTACTGCAATGAAAGATACTGGCGCCAAGATTGGGATTGTGGCAAACCAGCCAGCCACAAGTGTTAACTCCTTAAAATCTGATCACCTATTTGAGTTAATTGATTTTCTAGGCATCTCAGCCATTGTGGGAATAGAAAAGCCTGATCTTAAAATCTTTGAGTTGGCAATTAAAGAGTTAGCAGTAGAGCCAACAAAAGCAATCCATATTGGCAACCGAATTGATACCGATGTATTACCGGCTAAGAAACTGGGGATGAAAACAGTTTGGGTAAGACGGGGGGAAGCAAATCCTGATCCAAGTGATGAGGATCTAAAACAGGCAGATATCACCGTTAATGATCTAAATAATCTGCCAGCTTTAATTGCCGCGTTATGAGTAGGCAAGTATTTATTGGCATTGATATTGCCACTGAAAATGTTAGAGCGGTTGCTATTGATACTGAGGGTAATTTATATGGATCAAACAGCGAAAAGTTAGCACCCGTTACCGGCGGTAGTGATAAAAGATTAACTCAGGATCCAGCCAGCTGGATAGCTGCAGTAAGTAAGGTATTAAAGGAGTTAGCGGCAAAATGTAAGATGGAAGGGTTAACACCTAAAGCAGTTTGTATCTCAGCAACTAGCGGCACATTTGTAATTACAGATTCAATGGGTGTGCCAATTGCTGATGGTGCGATGTATAACGATGGTAGATCACCTTCAATAATTGGTAGGGCTGAGAAGATAATTAACGAGGCAAATCAAAGTGGACCATATCAATTAGCAAATACGCCAGAGTTTGTGATTGCTCACCTATCTGGAACAGGATTATCGCAAATACCAACTGATACCAGCCACAGTTTAAAGATTGGTTTAGATTTCACCACTCTTACTTTCAGTGATCAAGTATTAACACAGGCAAAGAGTTTAAATTTGGCTCTACCAAGATTAGTTTTGCCTGGCACAAAACTTGCTAACTTAAGCAGGCAGATAAGTACGCAATTAGGGTTAGATCAAATCCCAATCTATGCCGGTATGACCGATGGCTGCACCGCCCAGATCTCAGCCGGGGGTGCTGATGGATCTGTTACCTCACTTGGCACCACCATGGTGATTAAGGCGGTAAGTAAGAGCAATATAAAAGGAGCAAGCTTTTACTCTCACCTCTTGCCAAAAAATAGATTTCTAGCCGGGGGTGCTTCAAATATTGGTGGTATTTCATATAAACAATATGCATCTGATATTGATAATTGGAATCAAAAGGCGGCAGATTTTGGCGTGGCAAATATAGTTACCTATCCCCTGCCAAATGTTGGTGAGCGCTTTCCATTTTTAGCTGCGGATATGAAAAATTTAATCTCAGCAAATCCTAAAAATGACACGGAAGCGTATCGAGCAACATTAGAAGCAATTGCATTTACCGAGCGGTACTCATATGAGTTACTGGCAAAGGCAGGAGCTGATATCTCACCGCAAATCTTTACCGCAGGAGGAGGTGGAAAATCAAAGATACTAAGTCAGATTAGAGCAACAGTTTTAGGTAGGCCAGTTGTTACTTTAAGTAAAAGTGGCAGTGATATTGGTGCTGCAATGTTGGCATTAGCCTCTGATCAATTAAGTAGTGATGGTGATTTAGCAGATGGTTTATCAAAGATAAAGATCTCACACGGTGAGACATTTATGCCATCTGATAAAGAAAAAGATGGGCTTGAACACAACTGGCAACAATTTCTCACCCTGACAGCAAACTACAGATCGTAGTAGCCTTTCACCATGCGCAAGGTATTGGTTTTAAATCCAGCAGATAACATTGCAATCTGCCTAGAGGATATGCCAGCTGGAACTGTGATTGATCAAGATAATTTAAAGTTAACTATTACTCAAAAAATCCCGCGCGGACATAAGGTGGCATCAAAGGCGGTAACAAAGGGTGATGGCATTATTAAGTATGGTGAGCGAATGGGACATGCCACTAAAGATATTTCAGTAGGAGAGCATGTTCACACCCACAATGTTTTAGGCGATCGCCTTTCAACGGAAACTGCCTAATGAGTATTACTGGTTTCTCCCATAAAGGTCGTGGCGTTGGCGTGAGGGATCACCAATTAATCCTGCCATCTGTGGTTTGTTCCACCCATGTCAGTAGAAAGATTGCTAATGAGGTAGGAGCTATTACCTTTGCCCACCAAAATGGGTGCGGAATTATTGGCATTGATGTGCCAGGAGTAGATAACTTCTTTATCGATTTAGCTAATCACCCAAATGTGCAATCTGTATTGGTAGTTTCATTAGGTTGTGAAACTATTCAAGGCCCGGAGTTGTTACCAAAGATCAACCGAGAGTTATCAAGATTATTAGTAATCCAAGAATCAGGTGGAGCCTCCGGCACATATGAATCAGGAGTAACTCAGGCAAAGCAATTACGGGATAACTTTAAAAGTGAAAAAGCGCCATTAGATAAATTACTTGTTGGGATAGATCAAAGTAGGGATATGCCCTCCCTATCTATCCTTAAGAGCGCCTTAACAAATGCTGGCTTTGAGGTTGTAGTTGAAAATGAGCACGCAGTAAGTGAACATAATCTTTCAAAGCTGATGAGTGCTAAAGCCCAGCTTGTGCTCTCCTTCCCAGATGAGAATCAACCACCAACTGGTTTTCCATTAATTCCAGTTATCAATATTGCCTCCACCTCCCCACTTCATATGGCCTTAGCCTCTGAGTTTGATTTGCAAGAGCAAGCCTCGCCAGATGAGATTGTTGAGTTAATTAATAAGGTTGCAAATGGGCAAAAGACAAAGAGTGAGTTATCTGGCATTGGCGAGATTGTTGCCCCACGTTCGGTAAGGAGTGTTTAAATGTCACTTACCGGATATAAAAGATTAGATGGCAGATGGGGTTTTAGAAACCACGTATTGATTCTGCCGCTTCACCAAATGTTATCTGCTGCTGCCCGAGATGTTGAAAAAGAGAGTAAGGGCGCAGTTGCAGTAAGCCATGATTGGTCACAGGTAGTTGAAAAAGATCACCAAAGAATTATTCACTCACTGGCAGGAAATGCCACAAATCCAAATATCTACGCAACTATCTTCTTACGTCTTGGAACTCCAGCAGAGGATGAGGTAATAAATCTTGCTAAAAGTTATGGCAAAACTAAGTTAATTGAGGTCTCACTAAGTGAGGCTAAATCAATTGATAAGTTAAGGCAGATGGCGATTGATCGCGCTAATACATTACTTATTGAAGCAAAAAATGAGCAAAGAGTTGCAGCTCCTTACTCGGCCATGGTCTTAGGTCTTGAGTGTGGTGGATCAGATGCCTACTCTGGAATCACCGCAAACCCAGCCTTAGGAGTAGCAAGTGACAAATTAGTAGCCCAAGGTGGCACATCCATCCTGGGTGAAACCATGGAGATATTAGGAGCTGAGCATTTACTTGCAAAGCGGGCGGTAACACCTGCAGTAGGACAACAAATTATTGATGTAGTGGCAAGGTATGAGGCAAGTATTAATTATGAAGGAATTGATATCAGAGGCGCCCAACCATCCCGTGGAAATATTGAAGGCGGCCTTTCCACATTGGAAGAGAAATCCTTAGGAGCTGCTAAAAAAGCAGGTAATGCTCAATTTACTGGTGTGCTGGAGTATGCAATTGCGCCAAGTAAAGCTGGTCTTTACTTTATGGATACACCAGGTCATGACATTGAACAGTTAACCGGTTTTGGCGCAGCAAATGTAAATATCACAGTCTTTACCACCGGTCGTGGCACACCAACAGGGAGTGCGGTAATGCCAACAATTAAAGTGGCAACAAATACTGAAATGGCAATAGCTATCCCAGATATTATCGATTTAAACTCCGGCACAATCGCTGATGGCACCCAAACATTAGAAGAAAATGGTGAGTTGATCTATAACTTAATTATGGATGTTGCCAATGGCCAGTTAACCAAGGCAGAGCTGGGCGGACACCATGAGTTTAATCTTTCTCGTCTTTATGGCTCATCTTTGTAATTATTTGTAAGACTTAATTACTCTGCGTAACAATTTATAACTTATCCACAAAATAAATAACTTTAAGATTTAATTATTAATTTTTGGCGATTATTCGCCAATGGATTATGAGTTTGCAAAATCAACAAAAAAACATGGCGTAAGTGAAGATGACATGATTAATATAATTAAATCTAAATCAGGTGCTAAAATCGGTATTTCTAGAGAAAAATTGGATAAAATTGCTTGGGTAGGCAATGACAAGTTTGATCAAAAGATAGAGATTATTGCGATTAACTTTATTACCTACTACTACGTAATTCATGTTATGCCAGTGAGTAAGAGAGGGGATGAAAAGGATGACTACCTGGAAGGTCTTTGGTGAAGAACAATTAAAGGTAGATGGTGCAGTAACTTACGATGAAGTTGATTTAGATCACCAGATATTAATGGTTGA
>SESB01000545.1_pt1 | contig 26993 bp, 32 predicted proteins | sample 3171441 | NCBI WGS metagenome assembly SESB01 (sample SAMN06051867, study PRJNA518727) | freshwater metagenome | biome: subpolar coniferous forest; feature: holomictic lake; material: water; isolation source: holomictic Lake 227, 6 m depth | place: Canada: near Kenora, Ontario | collected... | reverse complement strand
CACCACTTTGGACGCGGTGTTTTTCTAGCTGGGGTTGGTTAGTCGGTGCAAGGTAATTAGCGGATCATCCTTGGTGATTAGCAGCCGCAGGCTGCCTATGTTCCCCCTAGAGGAGGGGTTTGGGGAACCGTGGTTCCCCATTCGTTCATCCTATCACTCACTTTTTGATCGGGCGGGTTTTTGTTTTGGGGTGGAGCGTTCTTGCGCGCTTTCCTGGAGTCGGTAGCTGCGACCGATGATCGGGATGACATCGGCGTGATGGAGCAGGCGGTCGAGGATGGCGCTAGCCGCAGGCACGTCGCTCAAGAGTTTGCCCCATTCTTCAATCGGTCGGTTCGATGTCATCATTGTGGAGCGGTTTTCGTAGCGGCGCATGATGATCTCCAGTAGGATTTCTCCGCTCTTGGCTGGGAGCACTTTGAGCCCCATGTCGTCGATGATGAGCAGGTCCGGCTTGAGGTATTTGTTGAGCAGGCGACTCTCCCCGGCCTGGGTTTCCTGGGCGAGCAACTCGCGCACCAGATCGAAAATGGAACGGTAGATGACGACGAACCCGGCTTTGATGGCTTCGATTCCGATGGCCTGTGCGAGGTGGCTCTTTCCCACTCCGGGAGGGCCTACCAGCAGCACGTCCCGGCGCTGGCGCACGAAGTGACAAGCGGCCAGTTCGTAAATCTGACCACGGTTGACGCCGGGGTTAAAGCTGAAGTCGAAGTTGTCCAGCGAACGTGGTTCACGGAAGTCAGCCGATTTATTGCGGCGGGCGATAGTCCGCTGGTTGCGCACATTGATCTCGTCCTGGAAGACGAGTTCGAGGAACTGAGCATACGGAAGACGATTGGCTTCGGCTTCCTGCAAACGCAACTCCAGGCTGTCAAGCAGCCCCGAAAGCCGCAGGTTGCGGGCATGTTGTTTGAGGGTGTGGATCATGGTGGTGGTATGGGTTTTGGTTTTGTTGTTGGTTGATGAACTCGGTGTAGATTTTCAGATCGCGGATCAGGGGATGGCTCTCGGCAAATCCAAAGTCACTCTGCACGGCTTGTTCGCCGATGAGCCTCTTGATGTCTTTGAGTCGTCGGGTGCCGTTTTTAAGCGCCTTGCCGCAGGCTGCATCCAGTGCAAGGGCGGAGTGTTTTTTGATAAGACCGCACAGTGCCATGATGGAACGCAACGCCTCCGGACCGCGTGCATCGATTGCCGCCTGCGCCCATTGACCGCATTGCTCGCCCAATACCGCGGCGCGGTTCACCCACTGTTTACATGAGATGCGAACCGGGGCACTGAAGCCGCCGACTTCAAGACAGCGACTGAACTTGCCAGGCTCAACACGGGTGTGGATTTGCACTTGCTCCATGCGTTCATTGAAGATGCGCACGCAACGGCTATCCCAGCGCACCCAGACCTGGCGGCCGATATACTCCGGTGGCGCTTCATAGAAGGATTTTTGCACCTCCACGTAACTGTCCCGATGCACGTTGCGCTGGGCCTCCTGGTAGCACGGAAAGAGCGAAGAGGGCAGCGGTTGCAGATGAGGGCGTTCCAACTCAAAGCAGGCGGCCACTTGTTTGCACGTGGTGCCGTGGATACGTTTGTCGGCAACGCCCGTCTCCCATCTCTGCAAATGGAGGTTCTCCTCAGCCAGCGCCTTGAACCGCCGCCCCTTGAGCGCGTTGTTACGGACATAGCCAACTCCTCGCTCCACCTTCCCCTTATGCTGCGGCGTCCATGGGCGGCATGGAACGACATGCATCCCATAGTGACGGCAGAAGTCAGCCAGCTTGGGGTTGATCTCGGGATCAAACCAGTCCGCCTTGAGCACTGCTGCCTTCAGGTTGTCGAGATTGAGCATCAGCGGCACACCGCCAAAAGAGCGAACCGCATTTTCCAGAACGCGCAGGAACGTCTCGGTGTCCTGCCGCAGAACCGCCTCGCTGTAACCCTTTCGCGAACAACTCAATACTGCCCGAAATACCCAGCTCCGGCGGCTCTTGCCACCCGGTCCATCCTCAATCGGCGCTCCCAGACCGAAGTCCACCTGCATCTCCTCTCCGGGCTGGCTTTCCATTCGCCACACCCGCGCGGGCTGCGTCCTGCGAAGCTTGCCCACAAAACGCTTCACCGCATCGTAGGAACCCGTAAATCCGCTCTCCTCCACCAAATCCTGATAGATCCGCTGCCCGCTCAGTCCCGCCTCAACCTTCTCGTTAATCGCCTGTGTAAACGGATCACACTGGCTCCTGCGTCCAATCGATTTGCCGGTGGGCACAATGGTGCACTTTGGCTCCTCTTCATCCGCAGAGCCGGGGGGCGGAATGGTGCACTTTGCCCAATACCTGTTGACGGTGCGTCGGTTGATCCCCAGCTCACGCGCAATGCGTCGGTCGGACCATCCCTTCTCATGTAAACTGCGGATCGTTTCTTGGTGGCTCACTTTCAGGACGTTGGACATGTCCCATTCAAACCGCCCTCAAGCGATCAAATGGAACTGTTTTCGCGTCCTACAAGTGGTGCACTTTGAAGCCTTCTATTCCGCCCTCAGGTGGTGCACTTTGACTGCCCGGCAACAGTTATCGCTCGTAATGTGAACGTAAGCTTTCAGCGGGTTGGGATCGGGGCAGATCCTCATTACGTGCGTGCCGTCCTCCAAATCCCCAGTTTCACGGGAAAAAGAGGTAGGAAGCTTGGAAATGTCGTAACCCGTGACTTTCGCTGCTGCCAGTAGCTGCTCACGAAAAGAGAGGGTGTGTACTTTCACTGTTGGTGCTCCAATTTTATTATTGGCGTAGTTGTGGGGGATGCGGTTCTTTTTCATAGGATAGAGTGCGTTCAGGGATGGATTAGCTATTGAACATGCCAGTAGGGGCAATGCGGATTTGGTAGTTTTTGGTCCTGATATATTCGCCCTGCGCGTCCTTGCCGTGTATTGCGGGAACGTAATCGAACGCTTTGGGGTCTTTGGGAGGGAACGGCGTGTATTGCCAGGTTCCCTGCCCATTCGCCCTTATCTGCATCGTGCCAGATGAGGTAATACCGCCCGGCTGGGCTAAGCTGCTTGAACACGTCCGCTCACTCATCAAGTGCGTGGACAAACAGGGCGGCGGCAAAACCGAAATCACCGATGCTTTTACCGAGGATTTCCGGCTACTCATCTGCTGCCGAAGCGTGAAAAATCCAGACTGGGCCGTGCGTGAAATCGCAGGCCTGGCAGAATATTGCGAGTTTGAGAGCCGCATTCACTGCGCTATTTGCGGGGTCGGCGGCAAACTCTACGGGCAGATTGAAGCCGGGAGTGACGTAAAAATCCGCCGACTGGGTAAAACAGATAGGCGGATGGTGCTCTGCAAATTGTGTTCGGAAGAAGGTTGGTAATGGTTCTGTTCATGCGCTTTCCTCGGTCACATGACCAGAAGCCAGTCGCCAACTTCGCCTCACCACGCCGAAGTGAAAATAAATTAAAAATCCCCACAACCTGTTTTTGGCGGTGGTAAGTTTTCGGCCTATGAATAAGAACCAGCTCGCAAAACTCATCGCCTATCTCGCCAATGCTATCCACGCCTGGAATAGTCTCAAATGCGACCAAGAAACCGCCCTCGGTGTCGCTGGCGTTCTCGCCGGAATCGTAGAGCGATTCGGTGGGGTTGGGCGTATCACCATTACCGAAGCGGACTTACTGGCGGCTGAGCCGTTAACCCCGGTGCGGGCGTTGACCGCATGGATCGACCTAGGGGCAGAACTTGGAACCGGGCTATGGTTTTACGACTTGGAGTATGAAGAGGCGGCCATGCTCGAAGACCTGATGTGCTGCGCTATCCTCGAATTGCCCGGAGCCGTGCGCTGGGATGAATGATTCAATCACTAAATATCAGAACTTCGGCACAGCGGCCTTGGCCTTCTGTTCCTTGATTGCTTTCAGTTCCTGTTCGTATTTGAGAGCTTGCGGCAAGTCCAAGCGGAGGGAAATGCCGCCAAGGGCATGGACCGCCACAGCGGAATCCGCTGATCGCGCCCAAGTCCGTCCCATAAAGCTGTGGGTCAACTGGTTTTGCAGTAATTTCACCGGGTTTACGCTCAACTCACCAGTTTTCCGCTCCGTCCAATTCGCCATGCCACCCTCGCCTTCCAAGATGGCCTTCCGCTCATCTTCACTGATTTGGAGAGCAATGTTCGGCATGGGCAATTTGGTGTATTCTTCCCGCACAATGTAGCTCACTCCGTCAGTCGCCCGTAGCAAGGCACAGCGGATTTTCCAGCCCTGATACTCGAATGTGAGTTCCTGCGCACCTTCCAGCAAGGGCTGTCCGTATTTTGGGGGCTGGGTCTGTTTTGGGACTCCGTAACGGGCGGTGGCTTGCTCCTGAGTTTCTCCAAGGCGGGCGAACGCATTGGTGGTGGTTAAAATGGCGAGGAGGAGCAATCCGGCGGCTTTCATGTCATTGGTTTAGCCAAGCGGCCCGGATTTGTCTAGCCGCCTCAGTAAGATTGAGTTCGCAGTAGTTCCAACCGGGCGTCACGCTTACCCCGGCAGCGCGGATAGGCCGGACAGCCCCAAAACGGCGGGTTTCGGTCGGAGTGTCGAAGCGTCATTGTGCTCCCGCATTTGGGGCAAAGAGGGGTAATGATGCGGGCCGCAGCTACGAAGGCAGGCAGCCAGCTTGCAAAATCCCACAGGTTCTCGCCTGGCTGCTGCACAGCGGCCACCATCCGCTCAATGTCCGCCTTGCCCAGCAGTTCAATCGGCTTGCCCTCTGCGAACGCCCGGCAATCGCGGGTGTATTCCCCGGTGCTCACAAAGCAGCCCCGACATGCCCCCTCCGATACCAGCACTCCATAAAACTCCCGAATCTCTTTGACGCTCACTTTGTAAGTCTTCCACTGCTTGCACTGCACCAGAACAGTCTCGCCCCCCTTGGTAAGTTTGACATCAATTCCGCCATCCGCACCGAGCCCCGACGAAACTTCGACCTCGTAAGCCTGTCGGCGGTAACACTCCGCAATCACCAGCTCGAACTGCGACCAGGAAACCGTGTCGAGGCTTGGCCGCTGCCTGGATTCTGGAACTCTGGGTGTAGGGTGAATTGCGTCAGCTGGGCCAAACCACCGCGTCGGAGCCGCCCTTTTGCTCATGTATTTACCAAACAGGGCGAGCAGGAGCAGTGGAACCCAGCTTAACACTATCAGCCAAAAGTGATTATTGGATTGAACCGCAGGGCGAAGAGGTGTGGGCTTTGGAAGTATGGGCGCTGCGTTTATAGGCTTTGGAGGAACTATGAGCTGAGGGGTCGCCTGAGGGGGTGGTGCATTCAGGCTTGGATTCGCGGCCAGTTGCGGCAGGTGAAGGACGGTTTCCAGCACCAGCCTCCGCTCCTGCTCCAAGGTCGCCCTGGCTCCATCGGTCCGAACCCAAAGATTGCCATTGCCTTTCGGCCAGGCTGCCGTGCCGCCGTTTGCGTTAAAGACACCTTGCACATCGGCTTCTGTCAACGGCACCACCTTGGAATAGGTAAGCCGCTGAACGAAGCCATCTCTGAACGCAACCTCCAACTTCCAATCGGCCCATTCATAGACACAACCCTCCGGGGCCTCTATCCGGGGTGCGCCATGTTTGGCCAGCACTTCCGCCCTGGTGTTTCCAAGTTCCACTCCGGCTCCCGTTCGGGCGAGGAGGATGAGTGCCAACAACCCCGCCATGAGGCACGGGATTGAATGGCGGTATATCGGAGTTGATCGGCTCACTCCAAGCAAAGCTATCTTAGCGTGAGCCATAACTCAACCCTGAGCGGTATCTTGCCCATGCTTCATAAGTTCTATCTTCGGACGGGGACAGCGGACCACGCCCTTTGCCACGCCCAGTTGGACGCGGTGTTGGAAAACCTGAACGACAAGCTCTTGATCGTGCTGATTGGCCAGGGGGGCACTCCGCCTGACGCAGCGTTGGCATACATCGAATTGCTGAAACAAGCGCCCGGAGAAGTCGCCATCATGTCGCTCGGAAATCTTATTGGAGCCGATTTCGCCCTATGGCTTGCGGCCAGTCCGCTTCGGGATTTGCGCCCCAATGCGTGGGTCTTCGTCCCGGAGCAGTATCAACCGCTAAACGTGGGCAACGATCCCCTCATGACTCAGACAGTGGAGACAATGGTTTCGGAGGCGGCATACCAGACCTGCCTGGAAATAATCGGGGAACATGTGGAACTCCCCGCTATCCTGAACCGCCAGGTGCATCCTGCGGAATTGCGGGAGATGTTCCTGCTTGATTGCGACCGCCTGGATAATTTGCCCAGCCTGAAAAATGGGCCACCTCCGCTAAACCCACCCAGCCCTGGTGGACAGTCGAAGGAAGGAGGCCAGCGATGAACCAGCAACTCAGTTCCACCCTGGCCGATTTGTCAGTGCAACTTGGCACTCTTCGCTTCCCCCTGGACCAGCTCTGTGGGGGGCTGCTGGTCTGCGGCATGACCGGGAGCGGCAAGACAGTTTCAGTCGTTAATCCGCTGGCCCAGCAGTTCGCAGCATTGAAGTCCAAGCAACAGGCGCGAAAGCCCGCGATTGTCTATTTCTCTCTGAAAGGCCGCCCGCACGAGCAGTTCCTGGCAGGCTTGCCCAAGGAACGCAGGGCGGACGTCGTAACCATTTCACACGATTCCCCCGTCTGGGTCTCGTTATTTAATCGTGCGAATTGGCGTTCGGAGGCGGAATTGAATGGGGCCGTGGTGCGGTTTGTGGATGAGTTCTCTCAGCACCTGAGCGACGAAATGTCCACCCAACGGCACGATGTTTTTTGGGAGCGCCAGCGGCTCCGTTACGCCAAAACTTTGCTCGGTTTGCAGATAAAGTATTCTCCTCTCATCAGTCTGTCGCCAGCTATCCGGGATCTCAACAGCGAGGACGGACTCAAAACCCTCCTCGCCAGGATGGAGGTATTTTTCGAGTACGCCACCAGCATCTCACCGGAGCAGGTTCGGATTTTCGGTGTGAACAGGGACGAAAACCCCCAGCCCGAGGACGAGGCCTGGGCGAAGCGCGAGTTCGCCAAGGTGCTGCCAGACCAAGGGGATTGGCCAGTCAATCCACGAGTAGCCGAGGGTTTGACAAAACTGCTGGTGCAGCTTGGGAAACCAGCGGCATTTGACCCGAGCAAAACGAAGCTCGGTGTGTTCCAAGCCGCACTAACCGAAGAGAGCAAGGCGCAGCTTAACGGCCTCGTTATGGAGTTCTTCCGCCTTGCGGATGCGACCAAATACTCAATCCTGGCCGATGTGCGAGGGGTGCTCGACACTTTCCAGAATGCCGAGACCAGCCGATACCTGCTTGGCACCGGCACGAACCCGCTCACCTTGGAAGAGGTCATTCACGAGGGAAAAATATTGATTGTGGATTTGCCGCTGGCGGACGGCGGGAACAGCTCCTATCCCACGCTGCTTGCTCTCAAACTCGCCCTTTTTGGTCGGTTGCTGGGCCGCAATTCGGCACTGCATAAGGGCCAGCCGCTGTGTCGGCGACCTGTGTGCGTGGTAATTGATGAGTTCCAAAATCTCGTTACGAAAGGGCGCACTGGCGGCGAGGATTTGATGCTGGCGCAATGCCGGGAACATGGAGTGACGGTGATGCTTGCATCCCAATCCCTTTCGCTCCTGAGCGGGGTGATGCAGAACAACGCCAAGCTCTCGGCGCTCGTTGCAAACTGCCGAAATAAAATCTTCGGGCGCAACGGGGACACGCTGACCAACCAGCTTGCCTCCTTTGCATGCGGCAAGCGGGAGTTGGAGGGAGTGCAACGGTCTCCCGTCTGGCACGGTGGCGAGGCGTTCCGCGCCTTTGTAACCGATACGGTTGCAAACGAGGCCCCCGTGGTGCAGGAGGGACGGTTCGGAAGTCTGCAAACCGGCCAGTTCTTCGCCGCAACAGCGGACGGAGGCACTTACTGGCTTGACCTGCGCCACAGCCTCGCGGCTCCCGAGGTCAAAACAATGCGGCCCCCTTTGGGATAAGCTATGCCTTCCATTGAAACCACCGCACGGCAGTACAAGGAGAGCTTTTTTCGAGAAGGCAGGCATCACGACCTGCTCCGAATAGCCCGAAACGGAAACATCCGCCTGTTTGAGAGTTTGTCGGATAAATACGCATCCAAGCACATTGCCCACCTTCGGGGGCGAACATGGGAACTCGCCTACTCCGGGATTATGGGCGAATTGCGAAAAAGAGCCGGGTTGTCGCATTAGTTCCCAAAGAATTGAGCATACCGCTGAATGCCAGGGCGCACGCGCCCTGGCAGCCCCGGCTCATGGATGAATCCGTATCTGCGGAATGAAAATACAATGCGCATGGTGCCGTGCCGATGTTGGAGAAAAAGAGGGTGAAGGCGTAACGCACACCGTTTGCTTGGAGTGCGTAGAGGCAGAGAATGCAGCTATTGAGCGGGCGATTCGGAAAAGGACCGATGCGCGCCAGGCACGGAAGGCCGCGTGTCGGGAGAGTGGTGAAATCGCCTAATCCCAACCCGCTTCACCCGGTGGAATCTTTCGGAGAATCCTGAAAAAATCATATTTTTGAGCCAATGGCAGTAGCAGCATTATTTTTTCACTTATTACTGGTAATGACCTGGATTGTCGGGCCACTGCTTTTCCGCTGCGCTCGCCTCGTTTTCAAGCTGTTTCGGTGGTGCTACCGCCTATGGTCAAGACGACGCGCTGCACCGACACGGCTCCGACCGAAATATCGCAATGAGGATCGGTTGCAACAAACTGTGATACGAACACGCCGCCCGCGCGGCATCCGGCCCGCAATGCGGCATTGGCGGCGCTAAGCAGCTTGCAGCTTGGAGGAAATCAGAAGAGCCGCGCAGACATGAAAAGCTCCCCAGGTTGGTGGTGGAAAATCACATTTTTTCCTGTGTCTTTGCGCAGGCTATTGCTGAGACGGATGCAGGACTCCGCCACATCGCGCAGTCTATCTGGCAAGGTCGAAGTGCCTTCGTTCTGCGATTTTTCCAAGGCCGATTGCGCAACATTTTGCATCTGTTGTGCGGCCTGGTCGAGTTTGGCCCGGAGTTCCGCTACTTCTCCCGCAGCCACTGCATGTTCTTTCCGCCGTGTAGCATTCAGCAAGGCGATGGCGTCGTGCATCTGCGCAAGCTGGCGCATTCCATCAGTCAATAGTTCACCAAGCTGCGCGTTCTTGTATTGGAGTTTTTTCACAGCCTGCCGCTCGTTACTCAACTCCTGAACCAGAGCGGCCTTTTCATTGGCGAGATCGTCAATGCGGGTGCTCAGTCGCCTGAACTCAGCCTCGGCCTCGTCGGCTCGTATCGTTTCTTTGGCAGGTTCTGCATTTTTTTGCGGGGCTTCGAGTTCTGTAATCCTGAGCCTGAGAGATTGCGCCTCGCTTTCTTTCTCAGTCAATTCCTTTTCAATGCTCATGTATAGGTCTATGTCGTCGTATGTGGCTTGCTTTGCCTCGTCCCTTTCCCGTCGGGTTCGTTTCAGGTCTGACCTGAGTTTGTTTAGCAGCGGTGAGCTTTTCTTGGATGTAGGTCTCATGTAATGCCCATTGGGGTGTTTTCTGTCATTGGGCAACCGCCCAATTAGAAAAAAATGAAAATAACCGCGCCACAGGCGGCAAAAGTATCTTTGCAATGCTCCGCACGCTCTCAGCCTCCGACATCGAGTTGCTCAAACATCTGCCGCTTTATCGCTCGGTCGAGATTCAGCGCACGGCACCTCACCGTATTTTGCACGGACTGCTGGACCTCGGCTTGCAAGCATGGCGCATAAACAAACTGGCCGATTTCGGGCTATGCGAAGTGAAATACGACGAGGTAGATGGCATTCAGTTCGAGTTCTCGGATGAACCGTCTCCATCGTTCGCCCGACTTCTACTTGAACTTGACGAGGAACTGCGGAGAGCGGGGCTGCCCATCGCGAAAGTCGAGTTAGTCCCTTATTGACCTTATTCACGGGCGGTTCCTTTGTAAGGAGCATTCACCTGGCTCCTCGTCCTGAAAATATCCGCTGGTATAAAAGATACACACAAACAGGAGTATCTAGGAAATGAGCCGCTTCCACGATTACCCCGACCTCAACAACTGGCGATTTCAGATCATCGAGGAGTTCGAGCGCATTGAGACCATCCGGACGGAAATGGACTGGGCCTACCACCGTTGCATGCACCTGCTTCTCACCAACACCGTTGAACCCGACGCCCGCAAAATCCTGGCAACCGTAATGCGCGCCCGACAAGACCTTAAAAGGATGGCTCCAGTTACCGGTGAAGGGTGGAATGGATTATCCATTCACCCATTTGTTGAGCAATACCTCCGCCCGGTGGTCGTGCTTGCTGACCCCGCCCAGGAGGACGAGTGGATCACACACGGGTATCGGGGCGGACTGACAAACCTGCTCAACTCCATCATGTTTCTGGGAGCCGTATATTACGGATTACGGTGGGTGGCCAACTCACCCCAGGAAACGATGCAGGACTCCGACGCCATCTGGATTCTGAGGCTATTCAAGCTCCGGGAATAGAAGGTATCTCGATCATGGACCGAAGCCCCATCTGGGAAAGCGATTGCGAGGAATTGGCTGAAAACTGCCAAACCAATATCGCGGACATTGAGCGCACGCTGCGGGAATTGCATCGCTCGCAAGGGATGTGCATTTACACCCTTACCACCCGCAACCCGGACTTTAATGCCAAAACTGCCAAGGCCGCATTGATTGCCTCGCTGGATTTTCTAAAATCCATCCACTTAATGCGGCCGTATGGCGGGTTTGATTGCGGGCTGGAAGAGTTGGTGCTCGACCGCGCTCTTGAATATGATGCTTTCGGGCCGGAGGACACTTACCGAAAACGGGGCTATCTTACGACGGTGGTGCACTTTTTGACCGCATTCAGCACACTCACCTCAATCGCTCTGGCTGCCTGGAAGGTCGGCAAACATGGGGTGGATACTCTCAAAAATGACGAGTTCGCATTCTTCCGGACCGTCTATCACGTCGAACGCTGACCCAATCACTGCACCAACAGGGCGGAACCATTTTATCGGTTAGCAAAAAAAATGTCCCACTCACCTTTCTGTGCATGGTAAAATGGTTATGACCAAAACGCTCCCCCTATTCAAGCTTGGCCAAGTCTGTGCAACTCCTGATGCCCTGGCTCTGGCCGAACGACATTCCATCAACCTAATTCGTTTAATCGAAAGGCATCATTGTGGCGACTGCGGCGATATGTGCGCAGAGGATATTGCCATCAACAATTACGCCATCGAAACTGGGGATGGGCGGATATTTTCCAGCTACAAGGTCAAGGGCGGAAAAATCTGGATAATTACGGAGCACGATAGAAGTTCGACCTGCATCCTGTTGCCGGAAAATTATTGATGAGGGGAACAAGGCACCCCAGACGGAGCCTGTATCTTTCGCAATGAAAGTCCTGACTGTCTCAGACCTGCACCAGCGTCGTTCACTCTACGACCAGCTCGCCGCCGCCGTTGCCGTTCACAGGCCCGATCTGCTGGCATTGGTCGGGGATTTTCTCGACCTCGATGGGCACGGTAGGGGGATGCTCACGCCAAAGGCCGCTGCCAATGAAATCGCTGAGATGGCGAAAGGGTGTGAGGTAGTATTCGTGAGAGGCAACCATGAGGAAGAAGGATGGCCAGATTTTGAGAACAGTTGGAAACTCTCTGGCCGACCGCTGCACGCCCTGCACGGCTCTGCGGTGACATTCGGGCCGTTGACCATCGTCGGCTTTCCTTGCCAAATGGGATTCCCCCAATTTTATGCGAAGGGACGTCCGCTTGACGATTACGATTATGAGGCTTGGCTAACCCCGTTAGTGGCCACGCTGGGGAAAGCAGGACGCGGCCTTTGGCTGATGCACGAACCACCCACGGATGCCTTGGCTGAGTATTGGGCCTGCTGCCCCGAATGGGGGCGGGCTGTCCGCGAGTTTAAGCCTCTTGTGACCGTTTCGGGTCACGACCATAACACCCCTCGCCGATCCGGCGACTGGTGTGTCAATATTGGACGCACCCAGTGCGTCAATCTCGGCCAGCGGGTTTATCCGTCCCCCGGCCAGCTTCTCTACTGCACGATGCAGTTTCGGTCCGGTTCAGATGGCACCCCACGGCTAATCGGGGGGATTCAACGGCACGGATGATGATTGATTTACAAACCCCGGCGAACTTTTTGGAGCAGTGCTAAATTAAGGCAAAGCAAAGACCCCCTATGCGCGTGACCACCACTCCGAACCCTGATGTTTGAATGCTCCGAAGATTTATCAAAAAAGAATACCAAACTCGCCCAAGTGCCGCTTTCTGGTGGTAAAATTAAGGCGTAACCCAAATAAAACCCATGCCCAAGCTAACCCTCGACGACAACCTACGCACCCTCCTTGACGCGATCCCGTTCAACCCCAATCGGCGAACGCGCCGCCATCCCCGCGGTTGCTGGCTTTCCGAGGGAGTGACGCAACTTTGCCTCTCTGCGGACGCGCACTGGCTCGTAGAGCTGGTGCTTTCGACTCGCAAGAATCACCTGACCAAAGTTTACCAAGCGTTTTCCCATCACACCCTGAATCTTGACCCGGAAACCGGACGAGGTGAATACGTGGTGGATGACGGCGACGGTAAAATCCTCTACGCCGAAAAGGTGCGGATTTACACGGATTTCCCACTCGAAAAAGTCGAGTTGCGGTATGCGAACCAAACCATCTCGCTTGCCAACGAATGATAATACGATGTCAAACGTGCTGAACCCCTGAATCACTGCCAATAGAAAATCATACCCCATGAACAAATCCATTCCCACCCCCGGAGTCCCGCACAGTCTGAGCGAGGTAATTAACCTCGCCACGCAATACGCCGCTACGTGCATGCGCACCGAAGGAACTGTGGTCCCCACTTGCATGATTGTGAATGACCGGAGCATCCTGCTCTACCGGGAGCCGGACATCTACACTGACGGGAGCGACGAAATAAAGGAATACTTCACAAGGGTTGCCGGACTGCTTGCCGTTGTCCAAAAGGCGCGGTTCATGGCAGTGATAATCGAGGCTTGGATGACGATAGGAGATGACGCAGTAGCTGTTCGTCCAAGTGAGGACCCGGATCGCCGCGAGGGTGTTTTCATAAACGTCGAAAGCCACGCAAAGCAGGGGAGCAAAACCCTCGCAATCAAACGCGATGCAGCGGGAACCTTTTTGGGATTTGAGCCGTTCTTTTCCGCTATTGGCATGTCGGAGATGGATGCGGCAACGATTGAGGCGAAGGGAAACTTTGCCGGCCTACTCCCAGCAAAGCCCTCCTCCGCCAAGGACAGGGAAGAGGCGAAACGGCAACTGGCCGCGCTCGGTGTTGACCCTTCGCAATACGTTGGCCGCATGGTTTGACACGAAAATCTACGATTCAGGAAAATCAAGGCCGCGTCTAAGGGTGTTACTCTGGACGCGGCCTTTTTAGGATTCAGGAAAAGTAGAGTCAGAAATGGCCCGGACCAGAGAACCCCGTTAGGATTTAGGAAGAATGCCGGGCGTGAATGGCTGCGAAAGCCGATGAATACAGGGCTTAGAGAAGTCTAGGATTTAGGGGAATCCAAGAGTGATTTTACGGCCATATCAGGGCTAGGATTCAACTTGGTCCCTGAATCCTAGCACCCTCTATCGTTCTACTTCCAACAGAGTAAAACGCCTCACCCGGGTAACCAGAGTAAGAGAGGTATGTTTGGGCGGCATTGGAGTAAAATAATTTTGAGGGGTTTGGGGTGTGCCATTGGCGCTGTCGTATCTCTCCCCATGAAAGACCAACGTATCATAACTGTCTTTAAGACATGTTGCGGGATTGAGGGGTTCGAGAAATGGCTTTTTGGGAGCGGGGCGAGCCCGGTGACGGTGGAAAATTACAGTCGAGCCGTGACTGCTTGGCTGGGAGTTTTGGAAGCGAACGAGGGGCACACTGGCGCGATTTGGGGACGCTGGAATGTCGGGATTGCAACAAAAAGAATGACGGGGTTCGCCTGCCGGAGGTATGCGGAATACGTCGAAGAAACCTCCGGCGAGACGTTGGATTTGGGAATCCCCAAGCGGCTCCCCGCCGCCAGTCGCCCCAACCCACAGCCGGTTTCTGATGACGATCTTGGAAAACTTTTGAGGACGGCAAAGGCGATTTTGCCGCAGGAAACCGGGTATTCGGTGCGGGTTTGGTTGCGATTCATTGAGGCCCTCGGGCTTCGGAGAAGTGAATCAGAGATCAGCTGGAACGACGTGAAGTGGAGCGAAAAATCGGTGCTGGTGAACGGAAAAACTGGCGAGCGGGAGCTGCCTTTAAGCCGGAAACTGATCAAACTTTTGGAGTGGTTGCACCGCAGAAACTGGAAATATCCGTGGCGTGGAGCGAGGGGACAGGAGCTTAAAGGCCAGGTCTTATACAACATTTTCAAGCAGGTTTGCGTGGCCGCCGGGACACCAAACTTGCACCCGCACTTGCTACGGCACCGCCGGTTGACCGCGCTGTGTCGCTCGCAATTAGGGTCGAATCAACTGCTGGTTTTGAGCTTTTCGGGACATTCTCACGTCTCGGCCCTGGCTCATTATTACGCGGTTTCTTTGGACGAAAAGCGGGCACTGCTGAACGTGTCATAGGCCCATCGGGGGGTGTTCCCAATGCCCCTGTGTGGGGGAAGTAGCCGCGCACAAATTGACTTTCGATGGCTCGGCCTTACGATTTTCCTTATGACCGTCGGTAATCCCATCCCCTTTGAGGCTCGCACCAAGCTTCGCATTCCTTTGGCTTCCGCGATTGTCCAGGCGGGGTTTCCGTCACCTGCGGACGACCACATGGAAAAATCGCTCGATCTAAATGAGCACCTCGTAAGCAACCCGGCGTCCACGTTTTTTGTCCGCGTCCGGGGCAATTCCATGCGGGATGCCGGTATTGAAGGCGGCGATATTCTCGTTGTGGATCGCTCCATTACGCCCGGAGATCGGCAGATCGTCATCGCCATGTTGGACGGTGAGTTCACCGTCAAACGGCTGCGCAAACGCGGCAAACGAGTTTTTCTCGAAGCAGAAAACACCGACTTTTCTCCCATTGAAATCAGCGAGAACCAAGAACTTATCGTCTGGGGCGTGGTCACTTTTGTCATCCATCAGGCCCGATGAACGCGCGCTTTGCACTCGTTGATTGCAATAATTTTTACGCCTCCTGCGAGCGCGTTTTTAACCCGCGCCTCATTGGAAAGCCGGTGGTGGTGCTCTCAAATAATGATGGCTGCGTCATCGCACGAAGCCAGGAAGCCAAGCTGCTTGGGATTGAAATGGGGGCTCCCGCCTTCAAGAATGAGGAGACTTTTCGCCGTCACGGCGTGCAGGTGCTCAGCTCCAATTACGCGCTTTACGGCGATATGTCGGCACGGGTAATGGCCACCCTACGCCCTATGGCGGCCAGCATGGATGTTTATTCGATTGATGAGGCGTTCCTCGGATTAGAAGTGTGGCAGGGAGAAGTTTTCGGAAGGGAACTTCGGGCACGGGTGCATCGGTGGACAGGCATCCCAGTATCCGTTGGGATCGCCTCGACCAAAACGCTCGCCAAATTGGCCAATCGGCTTGCAAAGAAAAACCCTTCTTTCCAAGGGGTTTTCGACCTTACTGCCGCAGATGATCTCGATGCCATCCTGGCGGATGTTGCATGCGGGGATATCTGGGGCATCGGCAAACGGCTTGCGGCACGGCTATCATCTGTCGGAATCCAGACCGCACTCGCTCTGAAACGAGCAGAGATGACGTTGGTGCGTCGCGAATTGGGCGTAGTAGGTGAGCGGATTGCCAGGGAACTAAATGGTGTATCATGCCTGGCTTTGGAAGAAGTGCCTGAACCGCAAAAGGGAATTGCCACCGCTCGTTCATTCGGAGAGCCGATAGAGGTCTTGAACGCCTTGGAGGAAGCCCTGGCCACCTACACGGCCCGAGCCGCTGAGAAACTTCGTGCCGGGGGCCAGTTGGCCGGTCACGTCCAGGTCCACCTGGAAACGAGCCCTTTCCGCCCCGACCAGCCGCAGTATTATCCGTCTGCCCATACCTCCCTGCCGGAACCAACCAGCCACACCCCCACTCTGATCGCGGCAGCCGAGGGCTTGCTGCGGAAGATATACCGACCCGGCCACCGCTACCGTAAGGTCGGCGTGTTCCTCACTGAATTATGCCCGGAGGCCACTGCCCAGCTCACCTTATTTGAGGCAAAGCCCGATAACGCCGCAGCCAGGCTCGACACCATCGTGGATCAGCTAAACCGCAAATACGGCACGAATACGGTCCGTTACGGTGCTATGGGCTTCGGTCAGCAGTGGAAAATGCGTCAAAACCGGAAATCTCGGGGGTTTACCACCCGCTGGGAGGAATTGCTGGTAGCAAAAACGTAGTTAAAACCGCGTCCGTTTGGCCCTGCATCGCGAATATTCACCAAATTGGGCCTAAAAATGGGGGGTGGCAGGATTATTTAGGGGAGGGACTTTTTGGCTGAAACCCTGTGTTTAAGCCGGTTTTGGGTCGGAGCTATACCAAGACCTCCTTCCAGTCAACAGAATCTTCGGCGGAAAAAATAAATGTTTGCTACGTTGCCCTTGTATGAATACCAAACCGATTGAGTTCACCCCCATGAAAACCTTTAACCGCTACACGGTTGACCCCTGCGGATACTTCGACCTGTTCGATCCGGCTGCTGACTACTCCCACGAGGAGGTGAAGATTCTACTGGAAGAGGCGGCGAGATGGGAGGTCTGCAAGGGCGGCTACTACCAAAATAAGACCTTCAACGGCGTAGAGTGCGTCGGTGTAGTCTATCCCATCCACAAGGACTCCTACCTTTCAACCCGCTATGAGCGGCGAGCCTGGCCGGAGGCGGTGGCATATAGCAAGCAGCACGGCCTCGAACACGGCACGGGAGAATGGATGGATGACGAGGCATGGCTGCCTGTTGAGAGATTGGTTGAGCTTATGCTCGAAGACTACTTGGAGGATTGCGTGCGCCCGGTTGGCGTTGAAGCCGCTCCCCGGAGCGCCTGCCTTCAATACAATACCGCCTCAGGCCATACCAGTTCCCGAACTGCCCTTACCCGGTTGACGGTTGACCCATTCGGATATTTCGACATTCCCGACCCGGCGCCTCACTACTCCCAAGAGGAGGTGCATGCTCTACTGGAAAAGGCAGCAAGGCGGGAGGTTTGCGAGGGCGGCTACTACAAAAACGAGACCATCAACGGCATACAGTGCGTCGGTGTGGTCTATCCAATCCGCAAACTCTCCTACCTCGCAACCCGCTATGAGCGGCGGGCCTGGCCGGAAGCGGTAGCATATAGCAAGCAGCACGGCCTCGAACACGACACGCGAGAAATGATGGATGACAAGGCTTGGCTGCCTGTTGAGAGGTTGATTGAGCTTATGCTCGAAGATTACTGGGAGGATTGCGTTCGCCCAGTTGGCGTTGAAGCCGCTCCCCGGAGCGCCTGTCTGCAATTTGACAAGAGCCAGCAGTTTCCAACTACTCAGAAACCGCCAACCTACGCAGAAGTGCTGGCTCAACTTTCCCCGGAAACAAGGGATAGGATTGCGCATATCGCTCCTATGGAATGAAGTAGGTTGCGGCGGGAGATGGAGAACAAAACGCCAGCGATAAAGAAACCCTTTCTTTTCAGTCTAATAATTGTGGGCAAGTGCTAAAACAACCTTTGCGAAACCAACTTGGGAAGGGCCTGAAATCCGCCCGCAAAGCCCAGCACGTCACTCAGTAGAAAAACGGCCTGATAATTCCTACGATTAGTTTACTCGAACGCGGCAGGGGCAATCTCTGCATCACCTTGCCCAAAAAATAAGGAGGCCTGCAATACCGTGTGAGGCTTCCCTCGCTCCAAGCCTGCCATCCGCCAGATAAAAGATGGGATCTGCACGCACTCCTCCCACCCGTGTTGTAAAAAAAGGGGGCGGAAACACTTTTTTTTGACCCTGCTAGAAAACCACAATCATCTGTTTTTCAGCACCTTAAAAATTACTTAGTGTTCATTTTACACTGCTTTCCAAAAACAAAATCGCCGCTTCTCCGGCGAAAATACGGGGGGATGTTAAATTATGATAACTAAACTTAACACCCACGATGCTCCCCAAAAACACCCCCCAGATGAATACCATCAAACAAGATTCCTACACGGATCCAGAACGAACTGCGGAGGATCGACCCCGCTCCCTGGCTCCAAAAATAGCAGACTTCGGCGAGAAAATCGCTGGCGCACGCAAAGACCTTCGGCAAGGGGCCGCAGCCTCCGCTCACCCGAGCCCCGCCCCCACCACTCTGGCAAGGCAACTCCCAGAACCCGACTATGAACAGGCTTTGGAGAACGGAACTTCTTGGGATAACCTGGCCGCAGTCAAAGCTATTCGTGACGTCTTCCCCGCCATGCCCCGCCGCGCGTATGCGCTGGGGGCGTGGCTTGACCAAGCGGCTCGCGCCCGCAAAGCCTTCGAGTTGCTGCTTTCGGGAACCGTAACCGGGCAGGATGTCATCCGGTGCTGGAACCTGGCGGCAAGGGAACGCTTCGCGTTCTACATCAAACTCGGGTCCCCCGCCTTCCTCTCTGCCCGTGCGTGGCGCGTCGCGCACGGCACTGCCGCCGGGTTAAATTCGACCTTTGCTCTCCTAGGGGGCAAGATCAGGGCCTCCGCCAAAGGATGGGGAGATGAAGCCCAAACCAACATGATCGACTTCGTCCGCGAACGACTCGCGGCTGGCGAAATTAAGCCCACCCGGAACGCCCGTGCCATCACCTTCTCTGTTTACACCAGCCGCACGACCAAGGCCATTTACATCGGTAAAAAGGCGGGCCGTGAGGTTATCCCCTTAAAAACCGGCTTTGTAACCCCCCCTGCGGCTTTCGACTACATAGAGACCAATCGAACCGAACTGGAAGCGGCGTGGAACGCACTTAAGGATCCAGCGTGCCGCCGGACCACCAACGAACTCCGCTGCGGCCCCGCCCGCCGCGATGGTGACGCCACCCCCGAAGCCTTCCTCCACAAGTTCGGCTTCCGTGGGGTGCAGTTCGGAAATTGGGTCGAAAATGACCGACGCTGCCGCGACCTGAATGCTACCCACGACTCCCTTATAGATTTGGCCGAGGCTGTGGGCATCCCCTTCGGCACCCTCGGTTTCGGCGGAAAACTTGGCCTGGCCTTCGGCGCCCGTGGAAAGGGCAGCGCTATGGCGCACTACGAGCCCAGTCAAACGGTCATAAATCTCACGAAAACCGCTGGCCCAGGCTGCCTGGCGCATGAGTGATTCCACGCCCTCGACAATCTCTCCCAGGCCAATCCCGAACTCAAAGCCTCGTTCGCCACGGCTACCGCCACCGGGCCTTTCAGCGAACTGTCTCGCATCATTTCCAATAGCCCCTTCGCCGCAAGAAGCCGCACCCTTGATGCCATACGCAGCAAACCTTATTACGCAAAAATTGAGGAACTCACCGCCCGAGCTTTTGAGAAATACGTTATCGGCAAGCTCGCAGAAGCGGGATACTCGAACGATTACCTCGCTAACATCAACCCCGAATCCCGAGCCTATCCCTCACCGGAGGAAATGGCAAACGGGTTCACCCAAGCCTTCGACGCCCTCTTTCATGCAATCCGCACATGGGGCCGACCCTCGCCTGACGAGCTGAGGCCAGCCATCCCATAGCCGATAATGGATGGTAGTTCGACTGTTTTTGAGAGGGGAATTCACCGGCCCTCTCCCGGCGGCCGCAAACGTCTTCATTTTACGCCACCAGCAGGCAGCCACGGGCACCTCAAAGATTTTTCCAAATAAAATATGCCATCCGGCAGGAAAGCCGGAATAGCCTATGGGTGAAGCAGAAAATTGAGCTATCTCACAGTGCCCCTGATGCCGAAAACGAGCACACACGGGCTGTATTAGCAGCTATTAACAAGCTCTTGGCTCCCTTCGAGCCGAAAAAGCGCACATGGCGAGGACTGAAAAGGGATCGGGTCTTGGCTTACTTGCGGGCGATTACCAGAAAGTCGAAGCACGTTTGGACCTGGATCAATCCGCGAAAAATCGCCGCATACCTGAGCAAAGATTCCGAGCAATCGGTATCCGAAAAAACCGTGTGGCGGGTTTTAAGAGACCTTGCTGAACGCGAGCAGACTCTGAGCAAAGATCCCCAACTATGCGTCCGTATTTGCCAGCGGAAGACCAAGAAGAACTATCATTTTCAGTGGCTCATTTCCAGAAGGGATAAACTCGCCTACGACGGTGAGCCGCTCTTCTGTCGTGCGGATGGAAAATCCCGTAACCTGCGCACCCGCTGTCGTAAAAAAAATCTACCGGACACTAGGACAAAAACCCCTACAATAGTATACCAGCAGAAAAGAGAATCTACTCCCCCCGGCCCCCTGCCGCCAGCCTCGCCCCGGCCCGCCCCCTCCGATAATAGCTGGAAGCGCCTCGTTCCAGACATGGAACAACTGTTCCACAGGCTTGGCATTCCCACCTACAAGCGTGGCGATACAATCTGGGCACACAGCCCGTGGAAGCGTGAGGCGGATAAGACGCCTTCGTGCCAGATTTTCCCCGCAGAAGGTCGCTTCTGGGATTTCTCCACAGGCCAGGGAGGAAATGCAATCACGCTCGCCAGAATTGCGAATGGGAACCCGAAAATGTCGTTCAGAGAAGCCTTGCTGTGGCTCCAAATGCCCGGCGTAAGGCCGTCCGCCCCATCAGCATGGTATGAGGCCGCAACCAAAGTGGCGGCCCGTGATCCGTTTGCTCAAATGCTGGAAAACCTCAAAATCGGAGGAGGTAAGCAACTGCCCACCCAGCCACGTGGGGAGGGGCTTTACCGTCTCGCCTGGCGTATTTACCGCGAACAATTTCAAGGGGTCATAGTCAACTATCTCAATCCAAGAGGCGTGGTGACTCTCATCGTGAAGGCATTGGAGCGGAAAGGTGAGCGCGCCGCCATCGAGGAAGCGATACAGAGGGCCATTCAGCAATGGAAAAAGTCCGAACCATTTTTCAGCCAATGCTGCCGATTTCAGTTCCGGTCCATGCGGGAAAAAAGATGGAGGCACCGGGACTTGCGCCAAGCATCCTGTGCAGAGGACTTTGCGGATATGCTGGCCCTCGCAAAGTTCCTGAATGATTTGAGGCGTGCCCTGGACCGGTCATTTTATCCCGCCAAGTCTTCCCCCGCTGTTGGACGCAATAACGACCCCCAAGCGATCATAATGTGCCAGGCGCAAATCCGGGCGATGTTCAGGTCAAACGAGCACATCTGGATAACCAACAGCTTGCGGCACCGCGGATGGTGCCGAACCGCTGAATACTGGCTGGACGACATCGCCAAGCACGGAGTTCCAACCGGAGAGGAAGGCGCATGGTTGAAGCTCAATCCGATGTCGCAATTCGGCATCTCCAACCAGGACGTGCATCACTTCCGCCATGTCCTTTGCGAAGCGGATACGGGGACCATCGAAGAGCAAATAAGGTTTTCCGAAACACTTCCATATCCGATTATTTCCGCAGTCCATAGCGGGAGTAAGAGCATCCACTTTTTACTGAGGGTGAACGCCGAGGAAAAATCGTATGCAGCTATCGTCAAGGAACTGCACGCACAATACCCTCAGTTCGACCAAGCATGCAAAGACCCGGCGCGCTGGACGCGCCTGGCGGGCGCGTGTCGAGCAGGGGTGCTCCAAGCGGCATTGCCGCTTGGACGAATGGGGTTGTGACCGTGTTCCCTAGACATTCCAATCTCCTTGATTTCCAGAGTTGAGCCCAGAACTGTCCGTGACTGGCCAGGGGAACCCTGCTAATGCAAGGGGCTCTATGTATTCAAGATTACCGAGTTCGCAGAAATTGCCCTCATCCACCCTCGCTTCACATGATACGGTTTCGGCGTTTGTTTATCAGATGCTGACGATAGCGTCTGCTGGTGGCATGTCTGAAACCCGTGCCAAAGAGTTATACGAGGAAATCATGGACTGCTACACGCATCTTGATGGCTCCGCCCTCGAATGCTTCCGAAGTGATTTTCTGAAAGTCCTGGGTAATACGAACTCAAACTAACTGTCGAACTGCTGGACTGGCCAGCATCCCATCATTCTGCCGGAATGATGAAGATGTCGGAATCGGCCGCACCTGCTTTCTTTGGGACAGATTTCTTGGTTCTGTGCTCCGAACCGTTGAATCGCCCGTGCAGCCTGGCCAACTGCAATTCGGTATGATGGCACTTGGCCACGGCGGTCGCTAATTGTTTTCGCAGAGCGGGTAGTTCCTCCTGATAACGCCCCTGCACATCAGAGAGGCGGGAGTTCGCATCTGCGAGCTTGTGTGCAAGCTCAACGCTTGTCGTCTGAGCCTCAGCGAATTGAGTGCTGACGACTTGCAAACGTGCATCCCCTTGGATGCACTGTTCCTCCGATTGGCGAACTCTCTCTTCCGCTGCCGCAAGTTCCCCCCTTAGGTGCTCGTTTTCGGATAGTATTCCCACGCCCCGGATTTCTGCGGAATGCAGTTTTTCCGCCGCCTCTGCCTGCTGAGCGTGCCATTGGGCACTCTCGGCGGCAAATCGCTCCTGCAATGCGTTCAGCCGAGCCAAGGCCTCGGCTAACGCCCGTGCGTCGCTTTCGCAGTTTGCACGCGCTTGTGTCTCCCTTGCCATCGTCTCCACGAGTTGAGAACGCAAGTCTGTGTTTTCCTTCTCCTGCTTTTCAGATTGCATTTGGGCGGCCGTCACCCGGCCTTCCATCCTCTCATTTTCGTCGAGAGCGGATTGATAGTCCGCTTGGAGATCATCGAGAGCCTGAGCTTGCTGTGCCGCACCCACCATTAACGCCTTCGTCCAGACACCCCGAAAGGCCTGCAATGCTTCGTCACTGTCCACGGGTGGTGCTTTGTCCGCTTGAATCTCGTTTTTGAGCCGGTTGATAGTGCTGTCGGATCCGCCAGTAAGGTTGCGTATCCTGCGAACCGAAGGTCTTTCGCCCTCCGCTTGGATGCGACTCATTGCGGCTTCGACTTGCTCTCGGGTGATGGGGGGAGTTGCTTTCATGGTAATGGTATTACTGTGTTATCGGCGTTATCGTAATGGCGTTACTCCGGCCCTGAAACCGGGGTTATTCGGCGGCATGAGTATTGGGGTAATCAGGGATGTGCTGGGGCGCGTTGGTTAATGGGAGTATGGCGAAGTTCGGGGGTGGAGGGGGGTTAGTAGATTAGATCGGTTGGGGCCAGTTCGGTCCAGTGCGGGCGCGCAACGGCACGGCAGGGGGCCACGGAGGGCTTGGATTTGGGCAGGTATTTTGCCGGGATGGTCTGGTTCCGCCCAGAGACGGTGTATATGCCCCGACGGACATACTGCCGGTATCCCGCCTTTGCGGCGGCGCGAAGGGCAGCGGCGGCGGTGGGGTAGATACCGGAGCGATAGCCGCTGCTGTGGGCAATCCAGTAGCGGTGGAGTGGCAGCTCGTCGCTCCATAGCTGGCATACGTAGCAGTTTGGTTTTGCGACGTGAGCGGCTTGGGTTTCAGTGTGGGTTTCCGATGGCGCTGAGGTAGTCGTAGGTGACATAAGGGAACGTACCTGAGAAAAAACTTTTTCGCTTAACTATTTTCATCCGCGCCCTTGACGGGGGCGAAAGATCGTGCCTCAACCGGCTTAAAACCTAAAATGGAGGCCAAAAACTGCCCACCAAAGGCAAAAAAGTGGAGTTAGACGTAAAAAAGGCTGCTTTTGGCCCCTAAAGCGGGCAGATTTCCCAGATGCACTCCCCTTTTTCCGAGTTCCTCCTGGCGTTCATATCGCGGATGGACGCGGCGCACGGCACCCGAGGTGACCGCAGCCTGCACTACGGTCTCAGAGTAACTGTCCCGTCACCAGGGGAAGGGGAGACGACGGCGCAAATCCATTTTATTAACACGCAGAGGATCGGCTCGGCGATTGATGCGGACGAATTGGCGCGTCTTTCTGACCTCGCCAAATCATACGGCCTACGACTAACCCCAGGCAGTCTCTCGGGGGTCTATGCGGTTACCCTGCGATCCGCCCCCGCCCCCGAGGTGATTCGCGCTCCTGGGCTCCGCAGCGAGGACTTACTGCCCCCGCCACAGCAGCCCTGGCAGGATACCGACGAACTCACCCGAGCCGAGACCGCGGCCCGCCTGGGGTGTTCCGTGCGCTACCTCCGCACCCTGACCGAGACGAAGCAGGTCCCGGTGCACCGCATCTCCCGCAAGGTCCATCGCTACGTCTGGGGCCAGGTTAAGGAGGCCTGGAAGAAGCTCGGCAAGCCTACGGTATGATCGTCCACCACCTCTTCGCTATCGCCGGGGTCACCCCGGCCACCTGCGCGTAGGTGCTGAACACGAGCGACGCGTCCTGGTGCCCCATCTCCACCACCAACTCCGTTATGCTCCCCACCTTCGCAGGCAGATACATCGAGCAAAACGAGTGCCTGATCGCGTCGTCCGGCCACGGCGTCATTGTTCTCCGGGCCCCGGCATCCCGTAGCCGGGCTCGGGCCACCGCTCGCGCCCGGTCGAACGGCTCCCGATAGCTGCCGTCGCAGATGTATTTGTCGCTGCCGAAACGGTCGGCATAGGGTTCGAGCCACTTCCTTGCCGCAGACCGGATCGGAATCTTCCGCTCGAGGCCGTTTTTCGCCACGTTCGGCGGAACCACGAGTTCCCACTGCCGCCCCTGGGTGTGTAGATCCTGCCACGCCAGCCGCTGCACTTCGTCCGGCCTCACGCCGCAGAACCCCTGGAGCGCAATGCACGCCCGAATCCGGTCCTCCGCCGCACGCAGCAACGCCTCGAACTCCTCGGGGAAGATGATCTGGTCGGGCCGCTTCGCCAGCGTAACAGCGACAGTCCGCTCACCGCTCGCCCGCTCCCGCTTCTTGGTCCGGTTGTCCTGCACCGAGAATACCTCCACGGCCGGGTTGTCGCTGGCATACCCCTTCTTGATCGCATATCGGTAGGCCGTTACCAGCAGCGTTCGCAGCTTGCGCTTCGAGATTTCGGTATACGGCAGCCCGTGCCGGGGATGCCCCGGTTTCGTGACGCGCAGACTGTCGAGCCAGTTCGTGAACTCGTCGGCGGTGATTTCGCGCACAAGCCGCCCCCCCGCGTAGTCGCGGAAATACCCCACCCGCGTCACTGTGTCGGCTATGTGCGACGGAGAAAGCTTGGTGCCGTTCACCAGCTTCGCGTATTCGTCGTAGAACTGGGTCCACGGCACCGACTTCATCCTCCGCGCTAGGTCTTCGAGAAAGAAGTTCGTCGCGTCGGTGAGGGTCTTGCCGACCGCCGCGAGCCGCTGCGAGCACTGCACCGCTTCCACCCGCAGGGGGGTCTCGACCTCGATGGCCTCCACCCCCTTCTGATCGCGCTCTACCCGCAGTTGATTCCGCCGCGCCTTCGCCGCCTCCTCGGTTGCGAACACCTCGCGCTTGCCCCCTCGGTCGCCGCCGCCGCCAATGCGACTATCTACTTGCCAGGTGCCGTATTTTGTGAGCTTCTTGATCGAGGGCCACCGCCGCTCGTCCGCTGTTCTGCCGTCTTTTTTCGTCGCCATTTGTCGCTGCTGTTAAGGTTGTGCCAAAAGCCGACGATAATGGCGGATGAGTGGATAAGCAAGCCCGTTTATAGAGCAACACACCGGACTTAAAATCCGTTGGGATTCACCTCCCGTGCCGGTTCGAGTCCGGCCATCGGCACTCTCTGCTCGCTTCCGCGCTATGCTTTTGAAAAAGTGCATGCGCTCTCCATCCCCACCCTCTTTTTATGCAATACACCCCCTTCGGCAACACTGGTCTGCAAATCTCCCGGCTCGGCTTTGGCTCCATGCGGCTGCCCATGATCACCGTGGACGGAAAATCGGTGGTCGATGAAGATCTCGCGATTGCCATGTTCCACCGCGCTTTTGAGTTGGGCGTGAATTACGTTGATAGCGCGTATTTTTACTGCGGAGGGCTGAGTGAAATCGTCGTCGGCAAGGCGCTCAAAGGCTGGCGTGACAAGATCATTCTCTCCACGAAATACCCCTTCGACGCTCCCTTCCGCGAGCGGCTGGAGAGCCAGCTCAAAAAGCTGGATACGGATCATATCGATTTTTACCACTTTCACGGCATCGGCAATGGGTTCTTCACCCACGAACGCCATGACGATGCGGTCAACGGCGCGCTCAAGGCGAAGGAGGAAGGGTTGATCCGCCATCTCTCCTTCTCGTTCCACGACAAGCCCGAGGTGATGAAGAAGATCGTGGACTTGGGCATTTTCTCCTCGGTGCTCTGCCAATACAACCTGCTGGATCGCGCGAATGAAGAGGGGTTGGCCTACGCCAAGTCGCGTGGGCTCGGCACGGCGGTGATGGGGCCGGTGGGCGGCGGGCGCATTGTCGGCATGCCGGCTGAGGCGGCCCAACGCTACGGGGTGCAGGTCAAGAGCAGCGTGGAACTGGCGCTCCGGTTTGTGATGGCCAACCCGAATGTCAACGTCGCCCTCTCCGGCATGTCCACGCTCCAACAGGTGGAGGAAAATGCGGCCATTGCCTCAAACGCTTCGGCGTTGAGCGCCGCCGAGTTGGAGGGGATCGAGGCTGCGATGCAGGAGAATCGCCGCATGGCGGAACTCTATTGCACGGGCTGCAACTACTGCGCCCCGCATTGCCCGCAAGGCATTGTGATCCCGAAGATTTTCGAACTGATGAACTACCACCGGGTGTACAACATCACGGACTTTGCGCGCGCACAGTACCGCAACATTGGCACCAAACCTGGCAGCAAAGACAGCAAGGCCGATGCGTGCATCGAGTGCGGCGGGTGCGAGGATTACTGCCCGCAGAAGATTGCAATCCGCGAGCAGCTCAAGGATTGCCACCAGACGCTGGCGGCGGGAGCGTAGGGTGCGTGGGAGGCAGCCGAAAGAGCCGGGCTTTAGCCGGCTTCTCATGG
>SESB01000544.1_pt1 | contig 27075 bp, 12 predicted proteins | sample 3171441 | NCBI WGS metagenome assembly SESB01 (sample SAMN06051867, study PRJNA518727) | freshwater metagenome | biome: subpolar coniferous forest; feature: holomictic lake; material: water; isolation source: holomictic Lake 227, 6 m depth | place: Canada: near Kenora, Ontario | collected... | reverse complement strand
GTTGAAGACCGTTATTCTTCGGGTTCCAAAACTACTCAAAATTATCGAGACTACTGTTTTTTTAAGATACTTTAACAATCCGTTGTCGTGGATGCTGCGATTGTCGTGGTTTTTGCCAATGCTGGCTATTTTTGTCATGCCGGTAAACCTGAGCGCCCAGCAACACAAAACAATACAAACAATCGTTATCGATGCTGGTCATGGCGGGCATGATCCCGGAGCCATCGGGTTGGAGGCAAAGGAGAAAAACATCAACCTGGCCATTGCCTTGAAGCTTGGAAGTTTGATCAAACGGTCGATGAAGGATATCCGCGTGATCTATACACGCGACCAGGATAACTTTGTAGAGTTGTACCGCAGGGCTGAAATTGCCAACAAAAACAAGGCGGACCTGTTCATCTGCATCCACTGCAACGCAAATCCGAATCATGCGCTCAAAGGTGCTGAAACCTATGTGATGGGGCTTCACAAATCGCAGGCGAATCTCAATATCGCCAAGCAGGAAAATGCCTCGATCCTGCTGGAATCAAACTACCAGTCAACCTATAACGGTTTTGACCCGAATGCCGATGAGTCCTATATTATCTTTTCATTGTACCAGAATTCAAACCTCGACCAGAGTACCGACCTGGCTGCAGCCATCCAGGAACAGCTGTTGAAACGCCAGGGAAGCGCCATCCACGGAGTGAGGCAGGCAGGGTTCATGGTGCTGTATAAAACCACCATGCCCAGTGTGCTGGTTGAAACGGGTTACCTGAGCAACCCCGGAGAGGAAAAATTCCTGATGTCCGGTGCCGGCCAGGATCATATCGTATCGGCGATTTTCAGGGCATTCAGGAGTTTTGTGGAAAGCCATAACAAACCTGTCGTAAAGAATGGTAAATCAGATTCATCGGCGCTTCAGGGAGAGGCTCCCGTGCAAAAAGGAATCCGCGACACCCTGCAGCCTGCCGGGGAGCCTGGATTAAAGGGTAACCTCCCGGTAAAACCTGCGTCTGTTAACGGTTTATCCTTCAGGATCCAGATTGCTGCTTCGGCAGGCCCTTTGGCAGCCGGCGATCCGCGGCTGGCCGGTTTTGACAACGTAACGATGTACCGGCACAATGGCATGAACAAATACACAGTGGGTGATGTTACCACGCTGAAGGAGGCCGAAAAGCTGCTGGAGGAGGTCAGGCACAAGGGAATAAACGATGCGTTCATCGTCATTTTCAGGAATGGCGTGCGGATCCCGCAGAGTGAGTCGAACCGGTTGCTGGAGAAATAACGATTATTATTTATAATTTTGCATAAAATCATTGTCGTGAAGATCAGGAAAGAGATAAAGGTAGGATTCGTTTTTGTAATGGCTACAACTATCCTCATTTGGGGATTGATGTACCTGAAGGGACTGGAACTGTTAAAGCCCAGCAGAACCTTTTATGCCGTTTACGACCAGGTGAATGGGTTGGTCGCGGCCAACCCTGTATCGATCAAGGGATTGAAGGTCGGACAGGTGAAAAAACTCTATTTCGATATCAAAAATCCAAGGAATATCATTGTCGAACTGTATATCCTGGGCGATTACCCTATTGCCAAAAATTCCAGCGCCCGTATCTTCAGTTCAAGCCTGTTGGGTTCGCCTGAGGTAGAGATCATCCCCGGGAATTCACCCATAATGGCCAAAAGCGGCGACACATTGATGTCCCTGACGGAAGCAACCCTTGGGCAGGAGGTAAACAAACAGCTCCTCCCCCTTAAAACCAAGGCTGAAAACCTTATCAGTTCCATCGATACCGTGGCAACCATCATCCAGCAGGTGTTGAATAAAAATACCCGCGACAACCTTGTCGTGGCAGTGGAACATGTTAAGCAAACGCTCTCCAATATTGCCCATACAACCCACAGCCTCGATACCCTGATGAGTTCTCAGCGGAACAATCTCAGCACGATTATTATGAATATGGAGTCGATCAGCAGTAACCTTGAGAAAAACAACGGAAAGATTACCAACATCCTCAATAATTTCTCCAACCTCAGCGATTCACTGGCAAAGGCGAGGATCCCCTATACCATTGCCCAGGTCAGCAAGGCGGTGGGCGACCTTGACCTGACATTGCAAAAAATCAACAAGGGTGAAGGATCGGTTGGACAGCTGATCAACAATGAGCAACTGTACAAGGAGGTTGAAAAGGCGGCCCGTGACCTGAACCTGCTGCTGGAAGATATTAAAGCAAATCCATCGCGGTATGTAAAGGTTTCGGTGTTTTAACCCCCGGGGGTTACCATATGAAAATGTCGGACCGTTTCATGGGGCGGCGTTTTTCCTCCCATTTGAAATTTTTCAGTTTTCGTTCGTTGGCCGGAAGTTCCTTCTCAGGAACAAGATGGTGGTCGGGCTTCTGGATGTAGGTGATGCTTTTAAATTGCTTTTTGTCGATGAAGATCAGCATATCGCTTGCAACCGCGACATTGATTCCAATAAGACTTTTATCCTCTTCACGCACGTAGTATATCGTCTGCGAGTTCCCGAAAACATTGACTTTATAGAGTTCGCCGTTATGAAACTTGGCCAGGACATTCCTCCCTTTCACCTGGTTGAAACTGTTGGAGTCATCTTTTGCGATGATAAAGGAGGAGCTGAACATCTTCAGTGAATCAGGTTCCCCGTTGCGCATGAGCAGGCTGATCGAGTCGGCCGACAGCTGGTTCTGGTCGGACCACAGAACAGGGTCGTGGTACATGGTCATCGTTGAATCGCGGCTGAACCAGGTAAGCGAATCACACATTCCCTGCATGTCGTGGCGGAAGAATTTTGCCTTGTGAAAACAGAATATCTTCCTGATATGCTGGCTCGTATCAAACGTAGCATGAATGGTATCGGAGTGAAGGAACAGGGAATCTTTGTTATCTACCATGATGGCCTGTGCACTGTCGACCATATAGGCGAATCCCTTTTTTTGCCTGATCTCCCCATAATTTCCCAGTAGCAGGATGTTCTGCTTGGTATCGATCAGCCGGGCTTTGCGGAAAACCTGGCCAAACCCGGTTTTCCGCTCGTAATAGATACTGTCGCCGGTCAGAAAGGTGGTTTCATGGTAAATTTTGGCACGGTTACGGAAACGGGCAACATCGAGCCTGGTATTGTACCATCCGTTCTCGCAATAGATGGAATCAACCTTGTCTTTGCTGATAATGTGGGAAGGACCGAAGAAGAAGGCTGTCGCCGTCATGGTATTATACATGAGGGTGTCGGAATACATGTTGTATTCGGGATTGATCACCAGTACCTTTTCCTTGAAGAAAAACTCCTTTTTATCCGTGTAATAGTAACCATGGTGGCTTACCAGGATATTCCTGTCGTTGACGATCTTTCCCCAGCAGTCATACTGTGCGATCTTAGTGTTCCGGTCATAGACCATGGTATCGGTGGTGAGAATGGTCTGGTTGTCGATCAGCCTGACATTGCTGTTGGCGTGGGCGATTTTGGTATTGCCGTCGTATTTCAGCGAATCGCTGTAAAGGTTAAGGGTGTCGCTCAGTTTTACGTGGACATTTCCATAGGCGGTCATCCTGTTTTCGGCCTCATTCACATAGGCGCTGTCGCAATAGAGGAAGGCACTGTCGTGGTTCATCACCACATCTCCCAAAATCCTGGGGCCGTCTTTGTAAATATCCTTGTTGAATTGCCACAGTTTCCCAGAATACTGAATTTTGGTCTTTTCCTTCTCCTGGGCAAATACGGAAAGGTGAAGAACCAGTGGAAGTAGAAATAAATACCTGAAGATTTGCTTCATGGAACTGAAATATCGGGGCAAAGATACTAAAGTCAATGTTACCAAAAGTAATGAACATTTCATTTGCGATGTCCGTAAAATGGCTAATTTTGAAGACTAATAGAAACTATCCCTGCTTACACAATGAAAGAAATCTTCGACCCCAGGCGCAACCATGCTGAAACTGAACAGAAAATAGGTTACATCCCGCGAAAAAAGGCCACCCAGGCCGACTATGACCGTATCGGGTTCATGTCGGGACTGGAGGTTCACCAACAACTTAAAACCAAGGAAAAGCTATTTTGTCATTGTCCTGCCGGGATTTTTCAGAAGGCCGACGACTTTGATGCCGAGCTGGTCCGCCATATGCGGCCTACGCTGAGTGAACTGGGCGAATATGACGGAACGGCCCTCATGGAGTTCAGGACCAGGAAACACATCGTTTACCGGATCAAGAATGAAACCGCATGTACCTACGATGTTGACGATACCCCCCCATTCCCGTTAAACCGGGAGGCCTTGTCGCAGGCTATCGATATCTCGCTGCTTTCAAAACTCAAGATCGTCGGTGAAGTCCATATTACCCGCAAACAATACCTCGACGGCTCCATCCCCACAGGTTTTCAGCGTACGGCCATTATCGGCATCGATGGCGAGATCCAGTTGAAACATAAGAAGATCCGGTTGATCCAGCTCAGCCTGGAGGAGGATTCATGCCGCGAAGTATCCGATATCGGCCATGTACGCATTTACCGTACCGACCGGCTTGGCATGCCCCTGATCGAAACCGTTACCTATCCCGAATTTAAAAACCCCGACGAGGTAAAGGAAGGGGCCGATTACATCCGCTTCCTAAACCGCAGTACCGGGAAGGTGCGGAATGGCATCGGGTCGACCCGTGCCGATGTGAATGTCAGTTGCAAGGGAGGAACCAGGGTGGAGATCAAGGGTGTCGCCCATACAGGCTGGATGCCCGAACTGACGCACATCGAATGTTTCCGGCAATGGGCCCTGCTGGCGGTTAAGGACATGCTCCTCAAAACCGTGAAAAACCCTGCCGGCTGGAAAATCTCCTCCCGGGAGGTCAAAGCCAAGGATTTTAAGCTGGAGAACCTCGGTGTTCCGAAGAATTCCATGGCAAAGGTCTATATTGTCAACCTCCCTCAGTTCAGGGGTGTGTTGTCGCATTTCACCCAGCCTGGAAGGATGTTTGCCGATGATCTTTCCGACCGGCTCAAGGTCATTGCCTGTATTGAAAAGCCCAACATGGTACACTCCGAAATGTTCGAGGATGCCGTTGGAGAAAAAGCCTGGGTAAAAGTCCGCTCCCTTTTGGGCAGTAAGGAAGAAGATGCCCAGATTATTTTCTGGGGAGCTGATGACGATATCAAAACAGGGCTTGAAACCATCGAAGAACGCTGTAAGATGGCCTTCCTCGGTGTTCCCAATGAAACCCGGAAGTCGTTTGAAGATGGCACGACCATTTTCGAACGGGTGCTCCCGGGCGCCGACCGGATGTACCCTGATACCGATTCTGCCCCTATTCCGTTGGAAGACAGCGATATTGACATAGCCAGGCAACGGCTTCCGGTACTTGTTTCCGAACGCCTTCAGCAGCTGAATGAATGGAATGTCCCCGAAGGTACCTTCACCTATATCTTTAAAAACAACCTGATCCCGCTGATCGAAAGGATACAGACCGACCTGAAGGTGCCTGCCAGGTTTACCGCTTCATTGTTGGCCCATACGCTGAAGCATATCCAGGGGCAATACCCCGAACTTCCCGACTTTACCTACGAAAAGGTTTATGAACTGCTGAATTACCTCACCGGCAGGAAGATGGACCTTGCCATTGCCAGGAAAATGCTGCTGCATCAGTACCAGCATCCGAAGATGGATTTTGACTCCATCCTGGTTACCCTGAATTTCAGGGAACTTTCCAGGGAGGAGATCCTGGCAAAGATTCCCTTCCTGGTTAAAAAATACCAGGAGATCAGGAGTTCGGCCGACGATACGGCAGGGGTACGCTGGGTCATGGGAAATCTCAGCCGGCTTGCGCTGGGCAACATCTCCCTGAGCGACCTGAACAGCCAGATTGTCTTTAAAAAGGTATAATCAGAATATTAATTTTCACTATTTCACATTTCACATTTCGCATTTCACTATTTCACTCAATCACTTATGGCCGAAGATATTTTCCAGGGATACAAGGGACGCGCACTCGAAGTACTACAAAAGTTTAATGCCCGGGTTTGGGCGAGAGTCAGGATCGACAGCCACCGGGGCATTTTTGAAGGCACCATTCTGCCCCGTGCTGAAAATACCGACGATAAGCATATCGTCATGAAGTTTTTCACCGGGTACAATATCGGGGTGGATATCGACGGGATCTCCGATATCGTTGAACTGGGCTACAAAAAGGCGGTTTATAAAATTCCCGAAAAGGAGTTTCCCTATTCGAAGGACCTGCCCAATGTAAAATTACTGGGTACGGGCGGTACAATTGCCTCGCGGCTCGATTACCGCACCGGCGCCGTGATCCCCGCCTTCTCCCCGGGCGAATTGTACGGGGCCGTGCCTGAGTTGGCCGATATCTGCAACCTGACAACCGAAAAGCTCTTTGCGGTTTTCAGTGAAAATATGGGACCCGACCAGTATAAAAAACTGGCCATTGCCATCGGTAACGAAATTGAAAAGGGCATCGACGGGATCATTATCGGTCATGGTACCGATACCCTGCATTATACATCTGCAGCCCTGACCTTTATGGTGCAGAATTCACCGGTGCCCATCGTCCTGGTTGGTTCACAGCGGTCGTCCGACCGGCCCAGCTCCGATGCCGCGCTGAACCTCATGCACGCCGCCACTGCTGCCGCGCATGGTGACATTGCCGAGGTGATGGTTTGCATGTTCGGCCCCACCTCCGACGAATATGGCTTCCTGCACAAAGGTACCCGTGTGAGAAAAATGCATTCATCCTACCGATCCACCTTCCGCACCATCGGCGATACGCCGCTGGCCACCGTGACCCGCCAGGGAGTGGTTCCCATCAAGCAGGACTACCACCGCAGGCGCAGCGACCGCAATGTTACCATCATGCCCTACTACGAGGAAAAGGTGACCATGCTCTACTATTATACCAACATGCAGCCCGATGTGATCGATGCACTGGTGGATGCAGGTTATAAGGGAATTGTCATCATCGGCACCGGGCTGGGTCATGTCAACAAGCCGATCTATCCCGCCATAGAACGTGCCGTTGCCAAAGGCGTCGCAATATACATGACCGTTCAGACCCTTTGGGGCTATGTTCATATGTTTGTGTATGACACAGGCCGCGACCTGATGGCCAAGGGAATCATCCCCGCAGAAAACATGCTGCCCGAAACGGCATTTATCAAACTGAGCTGGGCCCTTGGGCAAACCAGCGACCTGGCGAAGGTCAAGGAGATCATGCTGACCCCGATCAACGACGAGATCACGAAGCGGGAACCCTATAATGGTTACCTGATATACCAGGGGGGGGTGCCGGAGGTTGAGGAGTTTATCAGGAAGTTTCATAAGTAGGCAACAGGCAACAGTCAGTGGGGATGAAAGGGTATTATGGTTTTTTGGATGGATACAGGAATGTTTTAAATTAAATAGTAAACGCGTATGAAAAAAATGGTCATGAGAATTTTAATGGGCTCTTTTCTGTTTGTACTGGCTTTTGGTGCCATGTCACAGAAAACCTATGTTTACGATTCGGTAAAGGGCGATCCCCTCAAAGCCAGGATTTACACCCTGGCAAACGGGTTGAAGGTTTACCTGACAGTTTACAAGGATGCACCCCGCATCCAGACAGCCATTGCCGTAAAGACCGGGAGTAAAAACGATCCCGCCGACAACACAGGTCTGTCGCACTACCTGGAACATATGATGTTCAAAGGGACCGACGAATTCGGAACCAAGGATTTTACCAGTGAAAAGGTGCTGCTCGACCAGATCGAAGCCAAATTCGAAGTTTACCGGAAGACGACCGATACCGTGAAACGGAAAAAGATCTACCACCAGATCGACAGTTTGTCGGGGGCAGCCTCAAAATTTGCCATTGCCAACGAATATGACAAACTGCTTGCCGGGATCGGGGCAAAGGGGACCAATGCCTTTACCTCATTCGAGGAGACGGTTTATGTGAATGACGTGCCGTCGAACAAGGTGCACCAATGGCTGCAGATCGAGCACGAACGCTTCAAGGATCCCATCTTCCGCCTGTTTCATACCGAACTGGAAACGGTTTATGAGGAAAAGAATATCGGTCTCGATAATGACGATAACAAGGTCTTTGAAGAGCTGTTCGCTGGCCTGTTCCAGAAGAATACCTATGGTACGCAAACCACCATCGGCACGGTTGAGCATCTGAAAAACCCATCCCTGACATCGCTGAAGAACTATTATGCTGCACGCTATGTTCCCAATAATATGGCGATTGTCCTTTCGGGCGATTTTAACCCCGATGAGGTGATCAGGATGGTTGACGAAACATTCGGGCAGCTGGTTTCAAAACCGGTTACCGCCTATGTTCCGGCTGTTGAAGAGGCGATTACCAAACCTGTTATTAAAGAGGTTGCCGGCCCGGATGCCGAATCGGTTACCATCGGTTACCGTCTCGGAGGCGCCGCAACCAAAGATGCCGATTTGCTTACCATCTGCAATAAAGTATTAAGTAACAATAAGGCAGGTTTGATGGACCTGAACCTGAACCAGGCCCAAAAAGTGCTGGAAGCCAACGCATTTTCGTATGTGCTGAAGGATTATTCGGTGAACATCTTCTCCGGCAAGGCCAAACAAGGTCAATCGCTCGAGGAGGTACAGGATCTCATCATGGGCCAGATCGACCTGGTGAAAAAGGGTGAATTCCCCGACTGGCTGATTCCCGCCATCATCAATGATATGAAACTGGAAGAGATCAGGAAGTTTGAAACAAACAACGGCCGTGTCATGGACATGGTGGATGAATTTGTTAAAGAGCTTCCCCATGCAGAGCTGGTTCAGACTATTGACAGGCTTTCCAAAATTACCAAAGCCGATGTGGTTGATTTTGCCCTCAAAAACTATGGCACCAACTATGTAATTGTTTTCAAACGTACCGGACAGGCAAAAGACACCAAAAAAGTCGTGAAGCCCCAGATTACCCCGGTAACCCTGAACCGCGACGATGAATCGGCATTCCTCAAAACCATCATGGCTGAACCCACCCAGCAGATCGAACCGGTGTTTATCGATTATAACAACGATATAAAAAAATTCACCCTGAAGAACGGCATCCCGGTTCTGTACAAAGCCAATACGGAAAATAAAATATTTTCGGTGTACTACTATTTCGAAATGGGAACCAATAGCAACCGTCAGCTGGGTATTGCCCTCGACTACCTGAATTACTTGGGGACAACTAAATATACCCCCAGGGATATCCAGGAGGAGTTGTTCAAAATGGGCTGTTCGCTGAATGTGAATAGTTCTGAAACAGATGTTTGGATCTCGCTGACGGGGTTAACGGAAAATATGGCCAGCGCCATGTCGCTGTTAAAACAGCTCCTTGCTGATGCACAGCCAAATGGTCCCGCCCTGAAGAACCTGGTTGCCGATATCAAAAAACGCCGGGATGATGATAAGCTCTCAAAGCAGACCATCCTCTGGCAGGCCATGTACAACTATGGCGTTTATGGCGACAATTCGCCTTATACCAATATTTTATCCTCTGAAGAACTGGATGCCCTGCAGGCTGCCGACCTGGTTAACCTGATCAAGGGTTTGACCGGTTTCCAGCATAAGGTTCTCTATTACGGACCCGAAAGCAGTACCATTGTTACAGAGGTATTTAACAAGGAACACCCGGTGGCTGCAGTCCTGAAACCGGTTCCCGAACCTAAAAAATTCGTTCAGAAGCCCAACGATTTCACCCAGGTATTCACGGTTGATTATACCATGAAACAGGCCGAGATCATCATGCTTTCGAAGTCGGATAAATACAATAAGGAATTGGCGCCTGTTACCAGGTTGTTCAACGAATATTTCGGCGGCAGCATGAACTCCATCGTTTTCCAGGAAATCCGCGAATCCAAAGGTCTCGCCTATAGCGCATATGCCGGCTACCGCGCTCCCGTGCAACCCTACCTGAACTATTACCTGTTTTCCTATATCGGCACCCAGATCGATAAACTGCCGGAGGCCATGAAGGCCATGACAGGTCTGTTCAACAACATGCCCGAGAGTGAAAAGGCCATGAACTCGGCCAAGGAAGCCATTATCAACAAAATCAGGACGGAACGCATTACCAAGTCGCAGGTCCTGTTTAATTATATCAATGCCAAAAAGTTCGACCTTACCTATGATATCCGGAAGGATGTTTTCAACAAGATCCCTTCGATGACCTTCAGCGATCTGAAAGCATTCCAGGAGAAATATGTGAAGAATAAAAACTTCACCATCATGGTACTCGGGAAGAAGTCGCAGATGGATGAAAAGGCACTGTCAACCTATGGCCCCGTGTCGCACCTTGACCTGAAGACGGTATTCGGGTATTAACCTGATTCAATATACCTGGAATAAAAACAGTGAGGCTGTCTCAAAAGTTTGAGACAGCCTCCTTTCTATTTTAATTAACTGATTGTTAATAACATGGTGATAAAATATTAGCTTAAATTGTTGACTGACTGCGAGATATGATTATCTTGTAGCATGGAAACGATAAAGAATAGCAAAGTCAAATTCAAAGAATACGCGCAGAACCAGATCATGCTGATTCCACCTTCGTTGGAAGAGATGGTTGATAAAAATCATCCGGTGCGTATCGTAAATCAGGTCATCGACCAGATAGATATTGATCCTCTGTTTGTTAAGTACAAAGGAGGAGGAACTTCAAGTTACCATCCCCGAATGTTGTTGAAAGTGGTCGTTTTCTCCTACCTGAGCAACATATATTCTTCACGCAGGATGGAAGCAGCCCTGAAGGAGAACATCCATTTTATGTGGATCAGCGGGATGAATACGCCTGATCATAATACCATCAACCGTTTCCGCAGCGAGCGGTTAAAGCTTGTCCTTAAACAGGTTTTTGGACATGTTGTCGAGTTGTTGGTTGCTAAAGGGCTTGTTAATCTGAAAGAGGTTTATATCGATGGAACAAAGATTGAATCTAAAGCAAACCGTTATACTTTCGTCTGGGGTAAAGCAATCAAAACGAGTAGAGAACGAATCAAGAAGCAATTAGAAGAACTTTGGGTTTATACCCAGACGGTTGCCCAGGAAGAACTTCAGGATACCACCCCCACATCCTTTGAACAAATAGATTCTCAGAAAGTTACAGATACGATCAATAAAATAAACGAAGCTCTGAAAGATAAACCTGTAAGCAAGAAGATTAGTCAGAAATTAAAATATGCAGCCAAGAACTGGCCGGAAAACCTTGACCGGTATGACAATGAGGAGAAAATCCTTAACGGACGTAACAGTTACTCAAAGACAGATCCTGATGCAACATTCATGCGCATGAAAGAAGATCACATGCTCAATGGCCAGCTTAAACCAGGCTATAACTTGCAGATATCCACCCATGATCAATTTATTTTAAATTACAGTATCCATCAAAATCCAACTGATACCAGGACCTTGCCTTCTCACCTGGAGGGGTTCAACACACTTTATGGACAAATGCCTCAAACCGTAACGGCCGATGCAGGCTATGGTTCAGAGCAAAACTATCAGCTTTTAGCAGAACTGGATATCCAGGCTTTTGTAAAAGACAATTACTTTGATAAAGACCAACATGGCAATGACAAAAAGCATCCCTTTGTTGCAGACAAGCTACATTACAATGCAGAAAACGATTGCTATTACTGCCCCATGGGTCAGCAAATGAAACGAATTGGAACCAGAAAACGCACCAATGGAGAGGGATTTACTCAACTCTATGAGTGTTATCAGGCTCAGAACTGTCATGGGTGTCCATTGCAGGGAATGTGTCATAAAACCAGCGGCAATCGGGTCATTGAGGTAAACCATAAGCTCAGGCAGCTTAAGGCAAATGCAAGGGATCTTCTATTGAGTGAAGAAGGGATTATGCACCGAAAGAAACGACCCTGGGATGTGGAACCTGTTTTTGGGAATATTAAGTTCAACAAAGGCTTCAAGAGATTTATGCTCAGAGGTTGTGCTAAAGTTGAAATCGAAGCTGGGCTTCTCAGTATTGCACATAACCTGAAAAAATGGTCCTGCTAAGACCATTTCCTGTCAATTTTAACCCATTCTTTACCAGGCGGGGCACAAGTCACCGCATGAGCGGCCTTGACTGGGGCGATCACCGATAAAATCTTAGACAACTCTTTGTGAATGACCCAGGCGTAGACGCGATGCGGTGACTTGTGATTGCACGGATTGAAGACAATAAAAAAAAAAGAGGGCGACCTTTTGGGACACCCTCACCGTTTTGGGAAGCGCAACAAATCCTACTCCTTGCTTAAGATAACCAACCCGGCAGCCCCGTGTGCGATCAGGAACGATGCAAGTACCAGCCCCAGCCAGTTCTTTCCGATTAGGTGTTCGTTCACTGAATAAGTAACGCCATCGCCGCCAGCCCCTGTACGCCAAACAGGAGAATTGCCGACAGCAGGATCATGCCTGCAATCAATTCATAACCAAACCGTAGTTTCATTTCGCAGTCCTCCTTTTTTAAATAAAAAAAAATCTCAACGGCACATCCGAAGCAGCCGGCGATCGACAAGGCAAACTTTACAGAAATACTGGCTGGCAAACCGCCCGGGCTGAATTAATCTTCGGAAAATTTCCTCAGTAATTCCCTGTACTGCGAGAATACATTCGCCCTGGAAATAAACCCGATGTATTTCCCGTCGAGCAGTACGGGCAGGTTGTAGCGGTCGCTTTGTTCGAAAAGCTGGATGACAACATCCATCGAATCATTTGGATTAATGGCATAATCGGGCATGAACAGCAGGTCCCTCACATAGGTCACATCGTAGATGGATTGGTCGAACATGATCTGCCTGATATTATCCAGCATGACGATACCATAAAAAGAGCCTTCCGCATCAACCACCGGGAAGATATTGCGTGAGGCGGTCGCCACCACCTTGACAAGTTCGCCCAGGGTTGCGTCGGGGCTGACCCGGGCAAAATTGGTTTCAATCAGTTGTCTGGGCGACATAAAGGATAGCACGGCTTTGTCCTTATCGTGGGTGATCAGCTCTTTTCGGGCCGCCAGCTGGCGTGTATAGATGGAATGGCTTTCGAAGATATGGGAGGTAAGGTAGGCGATTGCCGAGACCATGATCAGGGGGGTCAGCAACAGGTAGCCCCCGGTAATTTCAGCGATCAGGAAGATGGCGGTGAGCGGGGCGTGCATTACCCCGGCCATCACCCCGGCCATTCCGACCAGGGCGAAGTTGCTTGGTGCGATATGCAGGCCGAGCGTCGAATTGAGCAGTTTGGCAAAGAAGAACCCGCAGATGGCCCCCACAAAAATCGAGGGTGCGAAGGTGCCGCCGATACCCCCGCTGCCCTGCGTGAGGGCCATGGCAATGACCTTCATGATGATCAGCCCGAAGATGATCACCAGGAACATCCAGTGGTTTTGCTTCAGCTCTCCAAAGAGCAGTGAATTGCCGATAATCTCCCCGTGGCCGTTGATCACTCCCTTTAATACGGTATAACCCTCCCCGAAAAGCGATGGGTAGGCAAAGATGAGCACGGCCAGCAGGATTCCCGAGATACCGACCCGCGGGGCTGCCGGGATTTTCTTCAGCAGCGATTCAATGCCGATACTTCCCCTGATAAAAAAAACCGATACCAGTCCCGTGAAGATGCCCAACAGGATATAATAGGGAATATGCCTGAGGATGAAGGGACTGTTCAGGGTGAAGGAGAACAGCACATCATTGCCCATAAAGAGGTAAGCCACCAGGGAGGCGGTAACCGTTGTGATCAGCAGGGGTATCAGGGTGGTAACGGTAAGGTCGAGCATCAGGATTTCAAGGACGAAGATAGCACCTGCGATGGGGGCTTCAAAGATCCCGGCAATGGCACCCGCAGCGCCGCAGCCGATCAGCAGCGTCGTGGTTTTGTAATCGAGCCGGAACAGGCGGGCAAGGTTGGATCCGATTGCAGAGCCTGTTAGCACGATGGGTGCTTCCGGGCCTACCGACCCCCCGAACCCCAGGGTAAGGGTGCAGGCGATCAGGGAGGAAAAAGTATTGTGGGTCCTGATCTGACTGTTGTTTTTTGAAATGGCATAGAGGACTTTACTGACCCCATGGCTGATATTATCCTTGACGATAAATTTGATAAATAACAGGGTAAGGATGATCCCGATGACCGGGAAGGCAAGGAAAAGGTAGTAAATGCCATGATAGCTGAACCCGTTGGTCAGGAAGTAGTTGGTATAGTACAGGGTGTTTTTGAGTATCACGGCAGCCAACCCGCTTCCGATCCCTACCAGGATGCTGAGGATCAGGATGAATTGCTGCTGTTTGATGTGACGAAGACGCCACACCAGGAGTTTGCCGGTGATTGATTTGGGTAACAATGCTATTGCAAATTTAATCTTTTTACCATGCAATCACCCGGTTTCTGCCTGGGGTCCGCAATGGTCAATAGGTAATGGCATATAAAAACTCAAAGCCATAGCCGCCTGCAGCCGGGTAGAAAACAGTGCGAATGCCCATCTCCAGGGGGGCAATGAATCTCAGGAGGTGAAAATCGGCCGTAAGTTCCCCTCCCGTTGACTGGTAGTTGTTGATATATCCGCGGTTTATTCCATTTGCCCAGTCATAAAAGAGGTTTAACTTGATACGTTTCAGGTAAACAACCGAACCAAGGCTTAGATCGGGATAAAGCAGGGGGAATTTGTAATTTGCGCTGAAAGAGTAGAGATCCCGGTCATAAGCACCGGAATAACCCCTCGGATAGCGGATAATGTCGGCAAATGAATAGGAGGGGATATAATGTTCACGGCGAGCCTGGTAACCGGCATAAAGACAAATGCCCTGGTGGCGGAAGATCCCGGGGAGATAAAGGTTGATGGAACTTCCAAACAGCGAACCCAGGTTGTTTCCCCCGAAGGGCGTATTATAGTAGGATATGCTGATGGATTGTCCGAACCGGGGATAGAGATCCTTTTGATTCATCTGCAGGTATTGCGTCGCACTCAACTGGTAAGCCATGGTCTGGATCATGCCGCTGGTAAACCGGTCAGGGGTTGAGGCGTTATGAAGCACGCCGATCAGCGAAGTACCCAAGGCGGGCTGCAGGGAACGGATATAGGTTCCGTGCGAAAAATTCCAGGGGATGCTCAGCATAATGCTGGCATTGGTCTCCTGCCAGGTAAAACGGTGCAGTTCGGGGCTCCCGCGGTAGGTGAAATAGGCGGCACGGTTGCCAAGGTCAAACCTGAAATCGACTTGAGGATACCATCCCCGGTAGCTGATGCTGGTATAAAATTTCCCGGTCTGTTCATTGACGTTGTATTCCCAGCCGGCCCCTGCAATCATGGTGCTGAGGGTGTTCTGCGAGAGAAGCATCACCCCGGGGCTGATGGTCAGGTTGCTGACATCAAAGGAAGCCGGGGCCCAGCTGTGCGGATTAAAAAGATGCCGCAACTTTGAATATTTGCGGGTCGGATAGAGGGTCGCCCTGATGGTGTCGGCCTCCAGGTTAAAAGCGCCGGAACCATTCATTTTATAAAGCTTCCGGTCAAAAACACTGTCCTGGATATTGACGGTTTCCTGCTTTGCCATGGCCTCGTGAAGCCGGCACGATTGATCCGTTCCCAAGTCAACGTGTATCCAGGAAGCAGGATCAACGGGGATTTCGGCAACCTGCAGGCCATCGGAAGTGTAATCGGAACAGATCATGAATTTATGATCCGGCGAAAATGCGGGATGAAAGGTGGCATAACGGCCGTTAGAGATCCTGGAAACCACCCGGCTCAATGTGTCCAGGGCATAGATATTCAACGAACCGGCCCTGTCAAGGCTATAAATGATAAAATTCCTGTAAAACCTTACGGGACCTGTTATTTCATTGAAAGAAAAGGGAAGCAGTGTCCTGGTTTTCCCGGTTTCGATATCGAGGTCGGCCAGCGATTCTCCCTTTTCATTGAGGAGGATGAATATGATCCTTTTACCATCGGGCGACCAGGCCGGCGAGCTCACCTGGCAGTGGCCGGGCATGGGAAAACGTATCAACCGGTTTCCTGAGGGGACCCCCAGGATGTCGATAAAGCACTGGTTCTCCGGTGATACATACATGGTGGCCAGTTGGGAGCCATCCTGTGTCAGAACAGGTGAAAAATAGCGGGTTTTATGGGTCAGGTCCCTGGTTTTACCAGTCCTGAAATCATACAGCCTGATCACCGTATAATCACGGTTGCCCCAGCGCTTGTCACTGTTGATTCCCGTCCATACCAGGAAACTTCCTCCTGCGGAAATCGTTCCGCTGATATGGAACCCAGGGGTCAGCAGCCTCTTTTCCCTGCCGGTATTCCGGTTTATTATGACATACCTGTCAACATCATCGACCGATGATTTGTCGGCAAGCAGCAGCGAGTCGTTTAGAACCAGCGGGTTGTTGTAGGAAGCATAGCTCTTCCGGTTTCGTTTTGTGAGGTAACGCATCGGGGTACAGGACGATTCCCGCAAGGTTTTATGCCAGTTGCTGTCAAGTTCTGCCAGTGATTTTTGATAGAGTTGGGTTTTCCATAATCCGGTCACCTTGTGAATCCCGCTGTTGAAGGGTACAACCATGAAGGGAAATCTGGCGGTACGGTCAAGCGCTGCGTTCCAAACACCAGCTCCGTAAATTTTCCGCGCCTGGCCTGTAATGTAATAGCCAAGGGAATAGGCATCGGGGATGAAGGTCTTGTAGGATCCCAGGGTCGCCTTATCAAAGGAATAGGGACCCTTCTCAACAACCTGCGCCTTCAGGGTGCTTTCAAACAGCGCCGATCGCCCCCTGCCTGTATTTGTCAGGGCGGTTTCGGTAATAGTGGCATCGCCTTCGAGAAACCAGGTCGGGATATACAACCCCAGCACTGCCCCGGTGACCTGCTCGCCGAAGAGATACCCGAGCACTTTTGTAAATCCTGCATTGATCTTGCTGATCTGGACGGCGTGCCTGTACTCGTGCACGGCCAGCTGTTCAAGCCACTCTTCAGGATATGACTGCTGCGGCGCACAGGGGTATAATTCAATCCGTTTTGGCGCCCAGACGGTTATCCCGTTTGACAAGGCCGACTGTGTATGCAGCAGCAGCGGTATCCGGGGCACCCTGGCATGCAGGGTGCAGGTTTCATGTCTCGCAACAATATCCATGATATTGGCAAGATACTGGGCCTTCGGTTCAAAGGAGGCAGGGTAGATCAGGTTGTAACGGTCGGTTTTAAGTTGCCGCCAACTGACCGATGCGGGATCCTGCCCGGTACTGTAATATTGTGAATATCCAGGGCATCCCAGTACGCAGGCCAGGGAAATGAGAAATGCAAACCTCATTTTACCAGTACTTTCCTCACCACCGTATGATCGCTGCTGAGGAACAGTACGGAGTACATGCCACTGACTGCAGGACGGATATCGATCAGCAGCTCGGCAGCGCTTTGTGCCCGGATGTCGTCACGTTCGAAAATCTTTTCACCAAGCGGGTTGAAAACCAGGATCGTGTAAGTTGAAGAAGCCGTTTCTGGAATGAAGACTTTAAAACGCCCGTCATTCGGAACAGGGAAAACTCTGATTTTACCGGTTGCCAGTTCATCGAGGCCATCAAAAAGGACATACACATGGTTTGACTCAAGCGACGGGCATCCTACACCCATCACCACGGTCCAGTACCAGCCGGTTATCGTTGCGGTATAGGTTTGCGATGTCGCTCCGGGGATGGCGCCTGTTCCTTCGTAATACCACTGGTTGCCCGACTGGGTGCTGCTGGTCAGAAGGGAACCCGAGGCTGTTACCACGGGCGCCCCCTGGGAGGCTACCATGGTTATGGTCAGCGCGGGAGAAACGGCGCCGCTTCCACAGACGTTGGTTCCTTTAACGGTAATGTTTCCCGTTCCTGCTGTCAGGCTGAAGCTGACAGTAATCTGGTTTGTCGTGGCGCCGGCTGTGATCGAGGCTCCTGCGGGTACCGTCCAGTCGTAGGTTACAGCATTGGCAATGGATGCAACACTGTAAACCACATTGTTGGTTCCGGCGCAGACAAGGTTTGGCCCGGTGACAGGTCCTGCTGCTGCGGGCATCTGGAAAATAGTTACGGGCAACGAGGGGGAAGTTGTCCCGTTACCGCAGGAGTTCGTGCCTGTTACGGTGATGTTCCCTGCGACAGCCGATGCGCTGAAGTTCACGGTGATGTTGCTGGTCCCAGAACCTGTTGCTATCGTGGCGCCGCCAGGCAGTGCCCAGTTGTACGATGAGGCATTGGCAACTGGTGAAACAGAGTAGGGAATACCGCTGCTTCCTGCGCAAACGCTGCCATTCCCGGCGATCGCACCTGCTGCGGCCGGGAAGGGGGCCACGGTTACCGTTTTGGAAACAGGGGCGCCGGCAGTACAGTTGCCGGCATTGGTGTAGTTGACCGATACCGTCTGGGTTCCGGCGGAGATCCAGGAAACTGTGATATTATTCGTGCCGGTGCCTGCTGTAATGGCACCACCGGCAGATACCGTCCACAGGTAACTGGACATGCCTGCTTCCGTGGTATAGGCGACGCCGGTTGTTCCTTCGCACACCGATGAAGATCCCGTAATTGTCGGGGCCGGCAGGGGATTGATGGTTACATTGGTTACGACAGGATTCAGGGCACTGCATCCCGATGGATTTGTATAGTTGACGCTTACGGTTTGGGGTGTCGATCCGTTCCAGGTAACCGTCACGGTATTATTTGTCGGACTGCCGCCACCCGTAACGGATCCTCCGGCAGAGATGATCCATGAATAACCTGTCATCCCGTTCTCGGTGGAGTAAATGTTGCCTGAAGATCCGTTGCAAACCGAAAGGGGGCCTGTCAGGGTTGGGACCGGCAGTGCATTCACGGTCACCGGCTTGCTGGTAGCTGATGCTGCATAACAGCCTCCCGGATTGGTATAATTGCAACTGACCGATTGCGACCCTGCTGTGTTCCAGGTCACCGTGACGGAGTTGTTCGCAGTGCCCCCTCCACTCGTCACGGATCCGCCGGCAGATACAATCCAGGTATAACCCGTCATCCCCGTTTCCGTGGAATAGACATTACCTGGCGAGCCGGCACAGGCGTTTGAAGGGCCTGAAATGGTCGGCACCGGCAAGGTATTAACCGTGACGGTTTTCGAAGTGGGGGAAACTGCCGTACACCCGGCAGGGGTTGTGTAATTACAGGTTACCGATTGCGCCCCTGCCGTGGTCCAGGTGATGGTTACGTTATTGCTGGAAGCTCCGCCTCCGGACGTGACAGATCCGCCTGCACTGACATTCCAGACATATGCCGACATCCCGGTTTCGGTGGTGTAGGTATTCCCTGCCGAACCTGCACATACGCTGCCCGCACCTGTGATCGATGGCACTGGCAATGAGTTTACCGTGACAGCTTTTGAAACCGGGGTTGCAGCAGTACAACCGGTGGCAGGTATGGCATAATTGACGGTAACTGCCTGTGAACCCGCGGTAGTCCAGTTAACCAGGATGGAATTCGTGGCGGCGCCTGAAACGATCGTTCCGCCTGCAGGGATATTCCACGCATACGATGACATAGAGGCTTCCGTTGTATAGGGGACATTGGCAGCGCCGGCACACACGCTGCTGTTCCCGGTGATCGTCGGGACCGGGAGAGGATTAACCGTCACTGTTTTTATGGTAGGAGGAGCTGCCGTGCATCCGCTCGTGTTGGTATAAACCACGCTGACCGTCTGGGCTCCGGATGTATTCCAGGTAACCGTAATAGCGGAGGTTCCTGAGCCTCCCGTAACCGTGCCCCCTGCCGAAACGGTCCATACATAACCGGTCATGCCCGTAGAGGTTGAATAGCCATTTCCTGTGGATCCGGCGCAAACTGCGGCAGAACCCGTTATGACCGGCACAGGCAAAGGATTTATCGTAATCGGGAGACTTGAAGGCAAACCCTGCCCGCAGGAATTTGTCCCCTTCACCGTAATATTACCGGATGAGGCGGTTGTTGCATAGTTTACAACAATAGAACGGGTATTGCCTCCTGAAATGATCGATCCTCCGGTTGGAACTGTCCAGATATATCCGGTGGCATTGGTGATGGCGGGCACGCTGTAGGCAACATTATTGGTGCCGGCACACAGCACCTGCGTTCCTGTGATGATACCGGCATCGCCGATATAGTTGTTGGAAATGGTGGCATTGATATAATAGGTAGAGGTTGGCACATCATTCATGGGAGCCCCGTTTTCGTCAGCATATTCGCAATCCCCGCCGCCATTGTCGGTGTTGTTGAAAGTAATCAGAGGGATTCCGGTGGTTAGGGTAAAGTTCAGATCAACCAGTTTAGAACCGTTTGCAAGTGAAATCGGGGTAATATCTGACCAGACAATCATGATTTTCGTCAGGGTCGGGCTAACGTTGACGGTATTCACCGAACCGCTGGCGATTGCCGCGTTCAGGTTGGCAAAACCAACAAAGTTCAGCTCATTGGGATTATAGTCAAGTCGCAGGGTAATAGCTTCGATACTTGTAAATGAAGTAACGGTAACGGGAACCGTTACATTGCCGCCCGGGCAGACCGTTGAGGATCCTGCAGTGGTGATCGGTGCATTTCTTGCAGCGAGAAAACCGGGCAGTATCAGTAAAGATGCAAGAAAAATGACAGGCAGGATTATTATTTTATGTTTCATAACCATTTAATTAAGACGAAAGCAAAACAAACAGCCAGTTTACGGCTAATCTCATGTAAAAGTACATAAAATTTGCTTTTTTTCAAAAAAACAGTTCAAAATCCTCTGCAAATCACTCTTGTCCTGCGATTCCGGCAGGATATTATTTTACGGCCCGACTGTAAAAAACAAAGCCGTCCCCGGGTGGAAACGGCTTTGTGAAAGCATGTTATTACCCGCTATTTGCTCACGATCAGCTTCTTCACAACCTTGTGTTCACTGTTGAAGAATACCACCGAATAAATGCCGGTCGGTACCGGGCGCAGGTCGATCTGTTTCTCGAAAGTGCCGGCAACATTCACATCACCGAGTTCGTAGATCTTCGCTCCCAACTGGTTGTAAACGGCAATGGTATAGGTTTCCGAAGCGGGGCTGGTTATCGAAACGGTAAAACGACCGTCGTTGGGTACCGGGTAGATGCTGAAGCTGCTGTTTTCAACCTCCTGCATCCCTGTGAGAACCACCCAGATCTTATTGGAAATTGGCGAAGAGCATCCGTTGGTTGTCACAACGCACCAGTAATAGCCGGTATGGTGGGTTGCGGTATAGGTACGGCTGGTTGCACCAGCGATGGCGGTGCCCTCGTAATACCACTGGTTGCCTGTAAGGGCGCTGCTGGTAAGAACATTTCCGGAAATGGTGATGACCGGTGCAGGCGGGATCGCATTCATCGTGACATTGATTGACGCAACAGCTCCGTTTCCGCAGGTGTTGGTGCCTTTTACCGTGATCACCCCGGTGCCGGCAGCAGTACCATAGGAAACGGTGATGTTCCGCGTTGTACCCCCGGAAGTGATGGTTGCTCCGGCCGGGACTGTCCAGACATAAGCAGTGGCATTGGCAATGGCCGCGACGCTATAGGCAACACCGGTTGATCCCACGCAAACCGAAGCCGGACCCGTGATGGCGCCTGCAGCAGCAGGAAGAGGATTTACGGTAACGGCAAATGCAGGAGAAACAGTCCCGTTGCCGCAGCTGTTTGTACCGGCAACGGTGATATTTCCCGATACCGCGCTGGCGCCAAAGTTTACGGTGATGTTCCTCGTTCCGGCTCCTGTAGCAATGGTGGCTCCGGCAGGAAGTGTCCAGGTATAGGTGGTGGCGTTGAGAATTTCAGCACAGGAGTATGCTACTCCGTTTGTTCCGGCACAAAGCGATGCAGTGCCTGTGATGGCTCCGGCGGCATTGGGCAACGGGTTCACAAAGAGGTTGTAAACTGTTGGCGTAACAGCGGCACATCCGTATGTATTCGAATAGCTCACGCTCACCCATTGCGCACCGACACCGGTCCACGTAACATTGAGGGTGTTGGTACCCTGTCCCGAAACGATGGTTCCTCCGGCAGATACGGCCCAAAGATAATTCAACATTCCCGCATTGGTGATATACTGGTTGTTGGTTGAACCGACACAGGGTGCGTTGCTGCTGCCGATCGTGGGTACGGCAGCGGGGTTGATGGTGACATTGAGGGTGGTTGCGGTTAGTGCGCTGCACCCGGTGGTATTAGAGTAGTTTACGCTGACGGACCGGTTCCCTGCATAGGGCCATGATACCGTGATGGCATTGGTTCCGGCACCGGCCACAATGGTTCCGCCGAGTGATACTGACCAGTTGTAGGCGGTCATTCCGGCTTCCGTGGTATAAACAACCCCTGCCTGGTTGGCGCAAACGACACTGGGCCCGGCAATGGTCGGTGTCGGCAGGGCTGAAACATTAACTGCGTAGGATGAGGGAGTTGCCGCAGTACAGCCATTCCCGTTCGTGTAGGTGACTGTGACGGTTTTAGCGCCTGAAGTGGTCCAGGTCACCGTTATGCTGGAGGAGGCTGCCCCGGCGGTAATATTGCCGCCAGCCGAAACGGTCCAGGTGTAGCCTGTCATACCGGTCTGGGTGGTATAGACATTCCCGGATGAACTGATGCAGACATTCGCAGGGCCTGTGATGGAGGGTACCGGTAACGGGTTGACGGTTACTGCCAGCGGGGCTGAAACGGTTCCGCTGCCGCAGATGCTGGTCCCGGTAACGGTCACATTTCCTGAAGCCGAACCGGCCGGGAAACTGACGGTAATCGTATTGGTGTTAGCCCCGGCGGTAATGATGGCGCCGGCCGGGAGCGACCATACATAATTGGTGGCATTGGCAATTACAGGGACGGTAAATATGTAACCTGTTCCCGTACTGCATACAGTGGCCGGACCCGTAATGGCGCCAGCGGCAGAAGGTATCGGGCAGCCCGTCGAGAAAACTAGGTCGGCGCCATAATTGGTTCCGGAGGTGTTGACTCCCTTGGCCCTGAAGTGGTAGGTGGTGGCTGGTGAAAGTCCCGTGATGGCTGCAGATATTCCTGTTACCGAATACCCGGTTGCGGTGGCCGGTGTCGCCGTTGCGACAGATCCGTAAGCAACGGTCAACCCGTATTCAAAGCTTGCCGTTGTATTGAGGTTGTTGGCGTTGATGGTGCCGTTAAGGGTGGCCAGGTTGGCGCCGATGCCTGTTGCAGCCGTTGTGATGACACTTGGAGGAGGCTGTGTGCCGGTGAAGGTTCCGAACGAAGTTAACCCGCTGGCGGTAAGCTGGTGGGTTGCGACGACAGCGGGATCGTAAGGCACGTAGGGAGTAGGGTTGACAAGCGTGCAAAGGATCAGGCTTTCGGTGCCGTTCACGTCGGCTGGAACATACTGGAAGGTGGCACCGCAGATAAAGGCGGTGATACCGCTCTGGGTTAAGGCCCAGTAACGTTTCAGGTAGCTCCCGGTGTTCGGGTCGGTCGGGTATTTGGCATTCACCAGGTTTACCCCGGCATAATTGCCGGCAGCGAAAGTGCCGCTGGTGAAATTCAGGGTTACCGGTGAGTATTCTGCCGTAACAGTGTTGTCGCCAACGGGATAGGTGAAGCTGCCTGTGAATCCTGTTGCATAGCTCTTCTGTAACTGCCCTGTTCCGGTAGCTACGATCATGGCCGTGGCTGAAGGAGTGCCGGAGATGGCGCCTGTGGTTCCCAGGAAGAGGTTGGCGGATCCCAGTGTAACCAGCCCGTTGGTCAGTTTAAGGGTCCCGTTCACGGTAACCGGCGTGCTGAGGTTGATGCCATTTGTATTGATGACCTCCAGGGTCGAATTGGCGCTGGTAGTAATGGTGCCGGCACCGGAGATGGTCTGGGTGGCGGTTCCGTTAAGGGTAACGGTTCCTGCAGTGGCAGGCGTGAAATTGAGGATTCCGCCGGTGGCAACCACGATGTTGCCATGGATCTGGTGAACGCCCGAGGTAGGGCCGGTCACATTGAAATTAAGGGTGCCGTTGGTTACGGTGAGGTTGTCCATCGCCACAGGGCTTCCGCCGGTCGGGGTGAGAACGAAACCGGCCGCATCCACCTCGAAATTGGCATAGGTTCTGCCTGAGAAGGATGGCGTCAGGTTGGCGATGACCTTATAGAGACTTCCTGTTTGAAAAACTACGACGCTGGTGGGCTGGGCTGCTCCGAAGGGGTTGCTTCCGGCCTGCTGGATAAAGGTCGATCCGCTTGCGAATACAACAGATCCAAGGTTGCTGATCCCGAATGGATTTCCTGAGAAGAAGAGACCCGCCGTGAAGACCGCTCCTGAGTTGAAGGTGATGCCCGAAGGGTCAACGGCAGTCAGCCGGTGCGCCGTCGCAATCGTTGAAGACATGGTCATGTTGCCGCTGATGACACCGGTTGCAGCCGTTAAAATATTGATGGTAATGGCGCCCGTTCCGTTCAGGTTGAGGGTGCAACCTGCCGGGATATCAAGATCGGTGCCTGCAACCCCGCTGATGGTAAGGGTTGCGGCTGCAGCGCTCTGAAGGCTGACGTTGGTATTGTTCGACATCACCAGTTTTCCGATGGTTTCTGCTGCGGGAACGCCTGTCACGGTTTTCGTGGTACCGTCGTTGAACTGCAGTATGTCGGTCGAAGCAACCACGAACCGGGTTGGATTCCAGTTGGTTGTAACGGTCCAAAGGCCAAGGTCGGCGCCCTGCCAGGTATAGGTAGCCGGACCGGTTCCAGTGGTGGTGGCGTTGGCGCTCGGGATTGTCGGTGCTACATAATAGTTATAGGTCGCATTGTTTGTTCCGTCCCATGCAAAAGGGATAATGGTAAATGAATACTGGGTTGCAGGCGATAAACCCGAGATGGTTTTTGACAGGGTTGATCCCGGCAGCACCAGGGCTGCAACGGTACCATCGCCAAGAGTTGCGCCCACCGTATAGCCGGTGGCATCCACGGGGATCCCTGTGGGTGCTGCCGCCCCGTTTTTCTGCAGGATCAGGTAACCATCGGCGCCGGTAGCGGCGGCAGTCCAGGTCAGGTTAATGGTGGTTGTCCCGGTTGGCACGGCGGTAAATCCCGTAACATGTGTTGTCGGCTCATTGGCCAGGGTGAAAAATGAGGCCTCCGAGGTGAGCGTTGTGCCCACTGAGTTGGTGGCATATGCTTTAAAAAAGATCTGTGTCTTGGCGGGTAAGGCCGATCGCAGGTGGGAGAAAGCGGTAACGGTGGTGCCCCCTTCGGCAAGCTTGTTGTCGGTGATGGCCACGCCGGTGGTGAGTTTCCAAACAGTGCCGCGTTCGGTAATGGCTGAGCCGCCATCGCTGGTGATGGTTCCGCCCAATACTGCCGTGGTATTGGTGATGGTGACCGCTGTCGGCAACGAGATCACAGGGGCTGTCGCGGCTGCGATGGTCGCCTGGCTGTTGGGGTTCAGGGTGGCGGTTGTGGTGAGATATTTGGTGGTCGCCCCCGTTCCGTTATATTCATATACCCTGAACCAGTAGGTGGTGCTGCCGGTAAGTCCCGTAACACTCACGGAGCTGCCGGTATTGTTGTAAACGACCTGTTCGCCGCTACCGGCATAGGTGGTGTTTGCAGCCGGATCGGTGCCATCGGCCGGATTGGTGAAACTGTTGACCGTATTCATGATGACGACCCGTTTTGCGCCGTTGCCGATGGTCCAGTTGGCGGTCATGCCGGTTGAGGAGATTCCCGTGAAGTTGATATTGGAGGCCTGAATCGTTGGAGCTGAAATGGCCGAACCCGGCGCAAAAGCAATACCACGGAAGGCCTTGGCCGTTGAGGAAATGTTTGCGATTGAGGTAACAGTCCCGATAATTGTCGCATTGTAACCCGACGCATCGGTCACGGTAACGAGGTTGCTGTTGTAGGGTGACGAAGTTGTGGCAGAGGTTCCATATAGGGTGACACTGGTTCCTGTTGCGGTACCGGTGATGGTTCTGATGGCGGCGTAGGCTAAGGTGCCGTTTGATGTCCAGCTGCCGGCAACGAGTGAATATTTCTGAATGGTTCCTCCGTCATCGGCGATATATACAACATCAACACCAGGTGTTGCAGGATCCAGGTCGAAGAAGCAGAATCCATAGGGACTGCCCCCGCTTGTGGGATACCCGGGAAGGTTGGTTGTTGTCTGGCCGCTGGTGGTAGGTGTACCTGTGCCAATGGTTGCAAGACGGAACGCTCCGGATGCAGAGGTGGTGTAAAGTTGGCCGCCAAAGATATTGAGCCCCCTGAGATTGGTAACGGTCGTGGACAGCTGGGTAGAGATAGTGGCCCCTAAGGTTGCGTAACGCGCACCGCCGACTCCGCCGTCGATCCATAAGTTGGTTCCGTCGGTACTGCAGGCAGCCCGGGGGTTGCTTCCGGTTGCTGCATCAGTTAATGCAGTGGTGGTATTGATAACGCCTGCTGCACTGACAACCCCGATGATACGGGGAATAGCGGTGGAGGCAGAGGATGTAAGTACCGTCGCATTGGGAAGCGCGGCTCCGTATCCTGCCATGACCAGGTACTGGCCATCGGCAGAGCGGGTCATCAGGCCTTCCGATGAGGCGTTCCCGGCCGATACGAGAGGCTGGTTTGAACCGGTAACAACAGTTGGTAAGGCTACCGACTGGACAAGGGTCCCCGAGGTGGTATATTCATCCAGGAACACAGCATTCCCGGTATTGACCAAAGCATTGACTCCGTCACCAACCCTGTATATTACAAGGTTTCCCGGCGTAAACTGGGAATACCCGGTACTGTGCAAACCAATCAATAATACTGCCAGAAGACTAATGGCTAAAAGTGTAAATCTTTTCATAGTGATTTTTTCAAATGATTAACAATCCTGTATGTTCAATATCTTGCCGATCCCGACTGTGAAACCGAAGGTTCAGCATTATATCCGGCAGTAAGACAGGACTGCCCGGCAAACCTTTCAACGATCTGTATCAATGGGATGTTTCTTAATTAACAAAAGTATAAAGATTTTGGGAGACTCCGGTCATTTCATTATTAAGAAAATATTAACAAAAGAGGGTGTCCTGCCAGGACACCCTCTTTTTGATCGGATAATAAGCAACGTGAAATCGTTATGAAATCATCCAATA
>SESB01000542.1_pt1 | contig 27137 bp, 28 predicted proteins | sample 3171441 | NCBI WGS metagenome assembly SESB01 (sample SAMN06051867, study PRJNA518727) | freshwater metagenome | biome: subpolar coniferous forest; feature: holomictic lake; material: water; isolation source: holomictic Lake 227, 6 m depth | place: Canada: near Kenora, Ontario | collected... | reverse complement strand
CCTTCCCGCTATCAGTCTGCACTTGTCCAGCGACCAATCCGGGTGACGCATCCTCTCTTCCAAGGTAATCTCTCTCAGACTCATCATATTCCACCTCGTTTGAAATGTCCTGTTTGTCAACTTTGTTGGCGTACAGATCGACAATCTTTCCATTCGCGGCCATCAACCTGTAGATCAAACCGCCGTTCTTGACGTAGGAAGCCTGAACGCGCATGGCCGGAAAGTCAGGGTCTATCCCCGCCGCTCTGGCCTCGCTCTCGTCCATGCTGGCGTAGACAGGGGTTCCATCCGCGATTACCTCTCCATTGTCAACCTTCTGCTTCAATACTGCAAGGTCGTTCTTCTCTTGCTCAGCCTCGTACTTGGCGCGTTTGGCATATTCGTCAGCTTGAACATCCGGCACTGCGCCGTTTTCTTTCCACCCCTGATATGCAGCGTACTGCCGAACGAACTCATTCACCATAAGCTCTGGACCAATCACCGGGTCTGCATACTCAGGGCCGAACTCCTCGGACAATTCTTTTGCCGCCGCCGTGATTTCCTGCTTGCTCTTGCCGCGAATCATCTTTCTGAGTCTAGGGGGTGGGGCGCGATAAGCGTCATACTCTCCACCGGCATTCTCGGCTGGAAGTCCGAATAGTCCGCCGCCTTCGTGCCAGCGCTGCAACAGGTCATACTCGCCACCCTGATTGGCCGCATCGAAGAAAGATTTGAACGACTCCCTTTGCATCTTGTCTTTTGGGTTAATCCGGGCGTCTGCCGCGTTCCCGGCAACTACCGGCTCAGAAGTGACGGGTTCAGTCGGAAGCGACTGCGGGGCCTCCTGAGCGGGTTCCTGAATAGGTTGCTGAAACTTCCATGCCCCGGTCTGCTTGTCCTTGCGATACCCAAACAGGAACAGGTCTTTGCCGAAAATAGCGTTCTGTTCAAGCGTGTCGGCATCCTTCGCGCTCAGGTCGGACCTCTGTTCAAGCTTGGAGGCCACTCGAACCGAGTCAGGGACGCTCTTGTCGGCAATGCTTTGACCGGCCAGCCATTCAGACACAAGACCCGTTGCCGCCTGTTCATCGCCGTCCGTAACGTCCATGGCCTGCTGGAACAGGTCTCCGTGCTTCTCCTTGATACGGTCAATGCGCAACTCCGTTTTCACGAAGTCCTTGACGGGGGAGGCTGGACGCGCCATTTCTGACGCGCCCGTATCCGCTTGTACGCTTGGCACATCGGAAGGCTTCTGAATCACAACGGACGGCTCGACCGGCTGATTCATGCCGTTGATAAGACCGGCACGCTTTGTATCACGGTTGATGACGCGCTCTTGGCTGACCTTTTCGTCAGAGGCCAGATCATTCTGGCGCTGAGCCTCTTCCTCAAGCGTGAGCCGCCCGTTCTTGGCATCCTCAAACCGGATCTTGTTGGCGTCCGACTGTTGTTCGGGCTGATACTGAACGCTTCCGCTGGGGCGACCTTCGTTCTGAGCCGACACCTTTTTCAGAAGCATATTGATCTCGGCATCCCCAACCATCGGCTTTATGCCCGTCTTCTCGCCAATCCACTTTTGAACCGCAAGCTTGGCCTTGGAATATGACGCTGGATCTTGTTCACGCTGAGCGTATGCCTCGGCAAGATATTCCTCTGCGGTGAGATTGTCACCCAGTCCGGTCTTGCCAAGAAGTTCATCACGCGACTTCCCTGTTGACCTGAGAACGGCGTCAAATCCGCTGTGGAAATCCTCATGGTTCAGGATGATAGCAGCCTGCGCCGGGTTCTGAACGGCATCAAGCATCACGTAGACGGTGTTGTCTCCGGGGTTGTAGAATCCCTGTTCGTTTCCGATGAACCGGGAACGAATGCTTTCATCTTTGACCTGCAACGGACTGTCGATCATGACAACATTTGCGCCGGGATGGTTCTTTTCGGCCAACTTCTGAATGAACTCGCTTTTCGCCTGATTGTTCTCGACTCGCCATTGATTCAGGCGAGTGAGGTCTTGCGCGAATCCGATTGCGTCTTTAAGAGTGGCGACGGTGTTCTGCTCGCCAAGGGGCATCTTCATTCCGTTGCGGTTGAAGACGCTCCAAGAGCCCTCGCGCCCTTGAATCATGACGCCGCTGACATCATCAAAGTACGTCTCTGACCCATCGGCCTCCTCGATCTTCGAGCCATACGCCTTCTGTGCGTTGAAGGTGGGTTTGACCGTATCGGGGATGTTGTCAAACGAGGCATCCGTGAACATGCTCTGATATGCATTCAGAACGGCCTTTGTCTGCCCGTCAGCGGCATCCATGATTTCCGCCTGCTTCGACCGGATTATCTCTTGCTTGTCCGCATCGACATCGGGCATCGCCGCCATGCCAAGCATGTAATCTGAAACGAGCTTCTTGTCAAAACCCTTGATGGAGTCAATATCCTTGTCGGCGCTCAGTTTGGAGATAACCGCGTCCGCCCGTTTGAGCATCGACTTGTTGCGGGAATACTCCCCGGTTACGCCGATTGCGGAAGATCCAGCGTCACCGAAAAAGCCGCCATAGAACTCATCCGCTGCGGCCCACAGCGCATCAGTACCTGTCTCACCCTTCTCCAGTCCGCTACCCGTCTCGGCAAGTCTGCGCGAACGTCCAACAACCTGAGATTGCAAAGCCTCTCCAAGACCACCCTTCGCGCCGCCCTTGGCTACCTCAAGAGCGGCCTTGCCGATTGAACCGACAAACTGTTTCTTCGCATCTTTCAGGGCTTCACCAGACACCCCCCGGAACAGATGCTTGATGGCCGTAGCCTCGCCGCCAAGAAGGGCGTCAATCACAGAATATCCAAGACCTTGCGCAACCACGCCGACAGATGTACCGGCCTTGCCTGTGTCCGTGTAGTGGTCTCTCACGGCTTCGCCAAGGTTTCCAGATAGTGAACCGATTCCAGAACCAACCTTTGCGCCTATGACGGCACCCACCGGGCCACCAGTAACGAGACCGGCCTTTGCCCCCACATAACCAGCCGCAAGAGGGGCGACGGCGTTTCCTACGTTCTCGCCAGTTACCTCAACGGCCAACTTTAGAGCGTCACCAACGCCGCGAATGTCCCTGACTCCAGACACGGCTCTAGGATGGTTTGCATCCGTCTCCGCTTCGGCATCGATATGAGACTGTATCGTGTCGCGATTCTCTTGGGAATCAGCCTGCGTGGCCATTCTTCCTTCGGCGGTTCTGTAAATGGCCTTCGGTATGCCACGAGCAACGGAGTCAGCGGCGATCCTGAATATTCCACGCTTCTTGGAAACCTCTGAGTGCTTTGCGTCAACGGCCTGAGATAAGAGATTAAGACGCTCTTCGTCCAGCGTGTTGAAATCGGATGACGTTACGAAGTTGCGGTAATCATCGAGGGTCAAGCCTTCTGTGTCGGGCTTGTCATCCTTGGTACGGTTCTTGACGTATCCAATCTTATTGAGAAGGGAATCCTTCTGCCTCAGACGTTGGCGAAGGCCGTCATTTCTATCCTGTGCGGGTCCGTCTGCGAAGTCGGATTCTGAAAGAACCTGCCCCGGTTCGGCCCCATCGGCAAAGTCGGATTCGGATAAAACCTTGGGCTGAACGGAATCAGCAAAGTCTCCGTCAGAAAATAGTTTTGCCATTTCAAGACCTCAGTTAGCGAGTTCCCATTGACCATCGGCGCGGCGGCGGACGCGAACCTTTTGACCGTTCTTCAGGGTCCGCTCGACAACCTCTCCAGAGTCGTTACCCTTCACAAACCCAAGCTTTGATACGGGCTTTTCTTTGGGGGCAACCGATCCACCTTCAAGGGCAAGCATATCGTTCTCAAGAGAATCAACCTCGTCTTGTGCCGCCTTATATCCTTCGGGGTCATCCTGAGGGTTTATCTTGCGCAATGCCCTCATCGCGTCACGATGCTCACCCTGAATGGCCGTATAGCGGATCTTCGTTTTCGGGTCCAAGGTGCGCTCGGCTTTGATTTCTTCCCGCTGCAAATAGGAATCGTAACGGGCCTTGTCCCTGCGCTCAGTCACAAGGTCTTTGGCCGCTTCCTCTCCGAACACTCCCGGCATGGAGCGCATGATGGTGGCCTGAACGTTTGCCGGTGTGACCTCCTGAACAACCTTGCCTTCCTTCAGGACATCAGACACAAAGGAGCCATCAGGCGCAAAATACATCCCTTGGAAGGGAATTCCAGTCTCTTTTGCAACGGCCTGAACAACTGACAAGGGAACAACTCCACCGCTTTCCATCCCGATCTTCATTGCCGATGCTAGGGCCGTCTGAGAAAGGCGCTTGCGTTCTGCTATCATCTGTCTTTCCTGTTCGGCAAGTGTCTTGAATTGGGTGAACCGTTCCTTTTGAAACGCTATACCCTCTTCGTTCTCGCGTGTCTTTTGCTCATTCAGGACATCCGCCCACTCATCCTGCTTGCCCAAACGCTGTTGCTCAAAGGCGGTATTCTGGACATCCTGACCAAGCTTCTTCTCTTGGAGCCCAAACTGACGGTCAGCGTTACGCTGTTCCATGGCGGTGCGAGAGTTAGCAATATCCTGATTCCCTTGGAAGCGCTGTTGCTCAAGCGCCATCTGTTCGCGCTCCAACGTCTGCCGGTCAACAAACTGACGGTCTTGCTGGGCAAGCTGAGCCGCCTGTAAGCCAAGACCTGCACGCCTAGCACGCTGTTCTTCTCTCGCGTTGTCACCCTCAAACGCACCTGCCGCCGCTCCTAAAGCCGCCATAATATGCCTCCTCGCTGAAACATGTTTACATCATAGGTGTAAACCTTGCGCCAATCAACCGAAAATAGCGTTCACCAGTCCGCCAGTCCCGGCAAGCTGGCCCCACCCCTGAGAAACCTGAGCGTAGTACTGTGCCGCCGTCTGCTGAGCACTGGCAAGCGCACTCGCCGCGTTGACCTGTAGACCCGCCGCAGATATCCCAAGCTGACCGGCTCCCTGTGTAAGCTGACCGGCGTTCGTATAGGCGTTCGCCTGTGTTCCGCCGAGAGATCCAGCCGTACCGTACAGGCTACCGGCCTGACCGTATAGAGTCCCTTGATTGGCGACAACACCAGCGGCCTGATTGACGAGACCACCGCCAGCGGCCTGAGCCTGCACGCCCTGAGCGGACAGAGTTCCGCCAGTACCGGCCATTCCCTGAGCCGCAGTGAGACCGCTTCCAAGGGCCGTAAGCCGCTCATTGTTTCCGGTCTGACGGGCGCGTGTCTTAGCACCGGCCATCGCCGCCGCCATCGCCTGAGCCCATTGCTGATTGAGAGCCGCAGAACGTCCGCCCCCCGACACGCCAGAACGGGCAAGCTCGCGCTCCATCTGACCGCGTGCGTTCCCGTAGGAGCTATTCACGTCAGAAGCCGCCGCAGACACATAGCGGTTGGGATCAATCGACATGAGGGCGTTGATGTACTGCCCGGTCAATCCACCGGCATTCGCGTTCAAGCCCAAGATGTCCGATGAGCCGGTAAGGTACTGTTGGCCGTAGTTGTACAGCCCCAAACCCTGACCATAGACCTGTTGCCCGTAACCGTTCAACTGGTTCGCGTATGGAGTCAATGCCGCCGCGCTCTGGTTCACCTGTCCCGCCGCCTGATTGACGTTAGTGATTGCCGAACCGATTCCTGCGGCGGACTGTGCGGCCTGACCCGCATACTGGTTCATGTTGGTGATGTACGACTGGGCATTGTTGTAAGCGGTGTTTGCCGCGTCAATGCCCCCCTGAGCCGCACTGACTCCACCTTGCGCGGCAGAGTCAGCCGCGTTCATGTAAGCCGCCGAAGCCGCGCCAGATGTGTTGTACCGGTCAAGATACTGGCCGCTCACACCGTTGCCGAAATCATACTGCGTGTACAGAGGTTTCACATTGCTCAAAATGCCCATATTACACCTTCCTCTCGATGATTTGAACGGCGCTCTGTAGTTCAGAAAGTTGACTCATAAGCGCCATGATGTTCTCGCTCAACTTCATGAACGCTTCTCTCGTTGCCGGGTCTTTAATCGCCGTAAGAGATATCTTGCCGTGCGGAAGTTCTTTTTTGACGATCATTTTGAGAGTCCTTCCATTGATGTCGAAACGACCGCCTCTGTCACGTCATGCTGAGACCTTAATTCGATCTCGATGTACTTTTCCGGCCTTGCCATGGGGAGCCTGAAACCATCCTGATTACGGGCGTAGAGTGAAACAGTCGGAGTGAGTGCGGAAGGAGCATCAGGCGAACTCGACATGTAAATGCTGAGGGTAACAGGGTAGGCGTCAGCATAGACCCTTGCGGATGAAGGATTGAACGGCTTGCTCGCCATGAACCGCTTGCTTCTCCATGAGGCCATCTTGTTTACCGTGTCGCCTTCCCACTTGTAGATAGCATCCGTATCCTGAGCGAACTTGGCGTAGAACTCGGTGGGGGCCAAGACCTCATGCGTGAACGTCGTTTCCGTAGATGCAAGATTGGTAGCGGCTCTATCGTAGAACCAGCCGGAAAACACATATCCGTTTTCGACTTCAGCGGAAAGCACAACCTCTGCTCCCTGAAGGTATTTATCGGTGATTCCACCCTGAACAGACAGGCGGTTTGCCGTGATTGGAGTCATGGAAAAGCCACCGTTCGATTCATCGCAACCGTCCGCGAACTTCACACTCACGTCAACGGCGATTGGATCTCCCCAAACCGCAGTCAGCATGTAGTGCCTGTTGGTCACAATGCTGACGCTGGGCGACGTTCCGATTACAACCGGAGAGCTTGCCGTGAACTGTGGTTGTCCAGCCTCAGGCGTTGGGACAATCGGGATGAGATACAAACTCTTCCACTGCATGAACCCAAGAGAAGTGTTTGAAATGGCAGATACGGTTGTCGCTTTTGACCCGGTGAACTTGTAGAAGTGATATCCGGCTGTTCCGGGCTCAAGACCTGTCGGAGCCGCTGAGCCTGTGAACGACTCCCAAGCAGCCTGAGTTATTTCCGTTCCCGTACCGGCTATGGTTGCAGACAAGATTCCAAGCAGCGGGTCATACGATGAGGTGTTGTTGTTGTAGTTTAACACGGCAAGGTAACGGTCCTCAAGGTCGGACACACCAAGGAATCTCGCCTTCAGTGAGGTTGGCCCGGTTACGATGATCGTGTACTCATCAAGATAACCCTCAAGCGGAGTGGCGAATCCAGAATCAGATGCGAGATACCACGAATCGAAAATAGATCCTGCGGTTTGTACGGCCTTGATGACGCAAGTGCCGCCAAGAACCACCGAAGCGGAGACGGATGACCCGGCAGTGCCGCCGTTGATCTTCACAGTTCCCGTATCGTCTGCGGCAACCGAATGGGCTACCGACAGAGACACCGTTGAGGAGAACTTTGCCGTAAGCGTCAGGTCGCCGGTCATTACATGGGTGTACGATGCATTGGATGAAACAAGAGTCCCGTCAGGGCTGTACCACCCCGCGAATAAATACGCCGCTTCAGGAGTTGCAGAGAACGTGGCCTCATCCCCGTAGCGCATCGCAACAGACTCGCCAGATTCAAGCCCGAAACTAACTTCCACCGTTCCAGCCGCCGAGGATGCCGAATGCACATTGCACGCGGCAGTTACCGGGATCTTCTCAAATGCGCATATAACCTGCGTGTTACAAGACAATGTGAAATTAAGCGGGTTTATTCCTGTAGTGTTTTGGAACAAACCGGACCCATTATCTCTGTTAGATGCTCCCCATCCGGCCACTCTCCATCCCGTAACTGGTGTTGCCGTAATTGTAATACCGTCTGCAAGCCACCTATCAGGAGAGTTGAAGTCAGGATTTCTGTTCTGTAAAATACGACATCCTGCAACATAAGCTGGATTAGTCTCTGACGTGTTTGTTGATCCATCGGTTGCTAACAACAAAAGCGTATATGAAGCGCGTTGAGCGAAAACAGCCGTAAACGCCGCCGATGGTGGCGCACCTGTCGGTGTTGACTCGTAATCAAGCGATGTTGATACTATCGCTCCTGTTGCGTTGTATTTCCAACCAACAAACTCATACAGGGTAGAGTTTGAAAGAACCGCGTGCATGGTGTACGAAATGTTTGTATAGAAAGTTGCGGACAAAGACCCGCCAACCTCAGATACCGTACCCCCGACAGACGTTATACTGATTGTCCCATAAGATGGATTTTCTTTAGTAACTGTTACCGGAAATGACGGTCTTGCAGCGAACGATGCCGTTGTTGACAAATTTGCGGACGGCATGTAGAACGTATAACTCGCCCCTGCGCCGGTCAAACCAGACCAAGACGCAAAAGTGTAGTTATAGGCCGGAGTTGCCGTGATCGTAACCTGAGCGCCCTCTGTAACGACAGATCCGCTTTCCGGTGTAGAGGAGACCGTCCCGCCCGTACCGTAAGAGACGGTAAGCGTGAACTGGGTTGACGTGAACTTTGCCGTGTACGTCGTATTGGCAGAGTACATCAGAAGGCTTGCCGTTGCCGTCGTGTAGTCTGGCAACGTCTGACCGGTCCTGTACCACCCCAAGAACTTATACCCGGTTTTCGGCGTGGCAGTTGCGGTCTTGGTGACTCCAGTGGCTAACCATGCCCCCGTTGTCCACCCGGAAAGCGATACGGTTCCCTGCGCCGTGTTCTCTGAGGCGGCGTACATCTGCCACTCAGACTGAACGAAGTTGGCGGCAAGAGTCGCGTCAGACGTTACGCTTGTCAGAGTGCGGCTCGCGCTTGTGTTTGCGTCACTCCACTGCGAAAAAGAGTAATGTGAATTGGGAGTGGCGGAAATCCCAATAGAGCCGCCAGTGATGACCTGACCACCCCCGGCCACCGTTCCGTTGCCGTTGCTGGCTACGGTGATCGTGTAGACCATGGCCATTGAGGTTGTGGAACTCTGAGCCCCGCCCTTGGAAGTAGCCAGACTGTAGCCGCTTCCAACATTGACTGACGCGGGGGGAGTATATCCGCCGTTGGAATACGTGCTCCCCGTCTCCCAGTATCCGCCATAGGTGTACCAAGGGGTGTAAACGCCGCCGCTCAACACGGAACTGTTATAGGCAAAAGCCCTTGTTGAAGCGCCATAGGCGAGGATCGTAGACCCGACAATTAGACTGTTAGCGCCCACGGTTAGACCTCCCTCACGTAGTACAGGCCATCGCTCTTGGCGTCGTAGAGAACCGCCTTGGCCTGCTCATCGTGCGTGGTAATTGCCGAAACGCCTTCTCCAAGATCAATGACGTATCCTTGACGAAGACCGTTATCAAGAGTGAACCATGCGTGTAGAGCGCCGTCATAGGTATCCATGATGCAGGATGACGGATTCAGGCTGTCCCATTCGCGCTTGCTGAAATACTTCTCGGTGATGACCGGAACGAGCGCCGGGTAGTCGGTTGATCCTGACAACATGCAGATGCCATCCTGAGAGGCGTAGAATACCGCGCCGTCCATGACACAAATGGACCTCGAAGACACGCACGCTTGAGGGCTCGATAGGACGGTGGGGGTCATACTCTCCGGTGCGCTACCCGAAAGCGCCCAAGGGTAGCCGTCAGTCAGGGCATATACAGTGTTACCGGCAACGGCAAGACCAACGATGTTATCACGAATGTCGTACATGTAGGCGTCTGGCCAAGAGGTGGGCTTGTTCACGTCGCTGAACATGACCGTCCGAAGCCGGGAGGTAGAGAACCCGGCATAGAAGTTGCCCGGAACATAGCTCATCCATGATAAATCAGCCGGGGGAGACACCATGGAGGGCATGACCTCACCCGCGTCTTCATCCTTGATGGCAACAGTCTTGTCCAAGAAACCGGACCCGGTTACAGCCTGTTCCGTCACAAACTGAACAGTCTCGGATGCGGAGCCGGTCACAACCTTGTAGATGCGCCGGATGACCGCACCGGCAGGGGCATTGACCGCCGCAACGGTAATCTCGTTTCCGTCATTGTACTCTACTTCATCAGACGGATCGGAGACTCCAGACTCATAGCCGTATGCGTCAACCCATGTCTGAAAGAAAAAGGTGTAGCGGATATTGTTCGCGTCGGACGGCTCGCCGGATTCGACCGTGACTGTAGGAGCGGCAAGGGCCGTCTTAACCAGCGAGTGCCGGGTGAACGACGAACCTGTTGCAGATGAGATATAGGCGCAAGGATGATTGTTTCCAGATCCACCGTTTCCCGTTTCGCCTGTTACGAAAATACGGTCAAGAGCATCGTCAGCGATATTGCCCTGTGCGACCTTCACGATTCCGGGCCATGCAAGAAACTCTTCAATATTGTCGCCACGCCGCCACAGGTACAGGCTTTCGGCGTTCGCTATCTTATCCAACCCGTTCTCAAGCCGGATGCGCTTGCCGGATACTTTGATCGGTTGGCGCAAGGGAGACAGCTTCCCGCTGTAAAGGCGGCAGTTGTGCGCTTTAACCGCGCAGCCGTCAGGAAGCAGCGTAGGGTGAACCCTTGGCATGATCCCTGAGAAACTGTCTGTCTTGATCGTAGGCATGACGAGATGCCTTACTTTGCGTATGCGCCAACCTTGTAGACGTTCACAAGGGGACTTGAAGGCTGGCTAACAGTGACCTTCAAAACGCGGACGGCATACGGTTGATAGTTGGTCGAAAGATTCGTCTTCACAACGAACACGTTTCCAGTGACCAAGTTGACCGTCTGACCCGACACGTAAGCGTATTTCGGCCAATCGAACGCCTCTGCCAGCGTGACGAGACTCCCCGTTGTAGAGATTTGGTATGTCGCGCCAACGTCAATGGCGGCGAATGCGACCGTCCCAGTACCCGGCCCCGACGTGTGAATGGCAACAACCCGGTTGACCTCACGATACGTTTCAACCCCGTTATCAGTGAGCGGAATGAGCACAGACTGATTCGTGACGCCAGCGGCCAGCGTGATCGTATCGTTGCGGTAGACTGGACTCTGAGCCATGATGCACACGGCAACCATGACCGCTCCCACAATTGTCATAACTTTCTTCATGATGTTCTCCTGTTCTGTTCTTGTTGCGGTTACTTGCCGTCTTCAAAGAAGAGGCCGTACTTCCAATCATTCGTTGACGTTCCGGTCTGAGTAACTGTGATTCGGATTAACCCGCTGACCGGAGCATTCACGGCGCTTGCGAACGAGCTATAAGCCAATGCGGTTGAGTTGCTGACGGCCACCGTAGCAATCGTCACATAAGATCCACCGCGCAACGCCGCAACACTGACCGTTCCCGTCTTTGCGGCTGGAGAAACGACATAAAGCGAGTTCAGATTGAGCCATTTGTTGGCCTCAGAATGCGTGTCGTAGTACCCGACCGTGTTTGTAGGAGCCACGGTAAAAGAAGACTCAAACGACAGATTACCGGCAAAGCAGAACGCCGCCTTTGAAATGAGAAGCAGGGCCAGAAGTGATTTCATGATTGTCCCTTTCGTGCGGAGTTTGAATGACAGATGTTTACCGTCAAGATGAAACAGCGCCCCACTGCGTAATTGCAATGGGGCGCGTTCGTGCAACTGACTACTTGGCGGTTTGCGTATAGGCCGTTGCGGTGATAGCCACCGGCAGGGCCACATTCGATCCGGTAAAGCCCAACCGTCTCAAAGCCGCCCACATAGCGGTACGATTTTCAGGCGTATCGATGTTGACAATCTCCGTATCTGGATGAGCGGTACGATAAGCGCGGCACCGAGAACAGGACGGATGTCCATAGATACCTTCTCCAGCCGCGCCAGACGCCCCCTTGAATCCGTCCGTACTGTATGCGGTTTCAGAAGTAACCGCCGTTCCAGATACAGACTCAATGCCGTCTAACGCCTGTAATGCTTCAGACTGTTGAACAATCGGAGTTATACTCGCAGTAGTAGGCGGTGCAGAAACCACCGGACCGCCCTGTGACGCCGCCATGACCTTCGCCATGCTCGCCATCAGATTCCCCATTCCGGTCAACGTCTCACCGATCCCGGTGGACTGTTGGCTCGCAGACGCCTTCTTGACGCCAGCGCCCAAGTCTTCCGTCGTTCCGTCAGCGAATAGACCGTCCGCCGCGATCTGACTCACCTTGTCGCCGGTTCCGATGATGGAGCACTTTGACTCAGTGACAACGCCGTCAGCCGACGTTTTCTTGGTGTACGCGGTTGCCGATGTGAAACACCCGGTGATGACCGACACAGCGGCCAGAATCATGATCGAGAATAATGCACGTTTCATCTTGTTACCCTTCCGTTGTCCATTCAAGGCCGTCCAACCGGATAGCCTTTGTTTCGCTTCTCGCCTCATAAACGCCCGGTTTAGTCAGGCGTAACCAACTCGGCTTACACCGAGACAACAAGCCGTCAGACAGTCGCTTTACGGCAACCATCCCGTCTTGTCCTACCGTTTCCAAGATGTTGTACTCTTCCATGGCAACCTCACTTGACCGCTGTGGGAGCAGCCATCAAAGCCTTGCGCTTGGCCCAAATAGACCATACGCCCGTAGCCACCAGAACGATAGCACCCGCGATACCCTCAATGTCGGCTTCGCTGGCAAGACCCTTCTGAGCCAGATAGCCGCCGATGAGAGTCGTAACAATGCGGACGATTCCGCCCATGTACGCAGTTTTTGAGTCCATACCTTCTCCTTGTTTTATAAACCCGGTTCCTCACGAGAGGGCCGGAAATCAAAGATGCTTTCCAAGCCATTGCAATCCGAAGGCGACAAGAGCACCTAGGACAGCGCACGCAACGGCAAGCTTCCCCTTGCCCTCTGCCTGAGCGTTCTCAACTACGCGAAGGCGGCTGAAAATCTCGCGCTGATTAGAGACTACTTCCTTTTGGTTCTCGACAACCTGAGCATGGGAGATGACCTTCGCGCACCCCTCAGACATCATCTTGTCCATCTTTTTCTCAAGGTCATCAAGTTTCTTAAGAACAAGTTGAGTAACGTCATCCATAAATCAGCCCTTCCCTTTCTTCACCGCAACCGCACCTCCCATCGCCGCGACACCCGCCGCGAAACCTAAAAGGAATGTTGCAGATTTTCCGGTAGGTTCAGGGACTTCCTTCTTGCCGGAAGATGCGACCTTTGCCGTGTGAGCCGTCCGCAGTTTCTCAATCTTGGTTTTCCCGTCAGACATGGTATGCACAACCTTTCCGTTCGCCATGGTGGATGAAACAATGCGGGGCTGATTCGCCCCCATGCGCTTGACCGTATTCGTCACAACAATGGGAGCGCCCATAATCCTGTTCTTTGCGAAAGCGAAAGCATCGATCTTTGCCGGTGCGTTGGTTGACTCTTCTGGCATTGGCGGAACGACCAGCTTGCTTTTGATAATGTCGCGCTTGTCTTTCAAGACTGACGTGTAGTTGGTCGCCTTCCGTCCGCCCTCATAGACAGACTCATACACCAACTCAAAGAACCTGTCGGTGTCATTGGTTGCAATCAGAACTGTGCGAATCGGGTACTCAGGAAGCACGATCTTGGGCTTTGCAACCTGACTGTCCCGATAAGTACCGTCGCTCATCTTGTCCTTGTAAACCACGCCGGTTGCGTCCTCTTTAATCATCACACGTTCAATGGCGTGAGGGCCAAGAGCGGCGTTACAGATTGAGGCGATAAGTCCGATGAATATGACGATTCTCATAACTGGTAAACTCCATTTGTGATAGGCGTTGAATCAATCGCGGCCTCGACTGCTATTCCGCCCTTGTGCTTTACTGTCAGGTGACCTCCAAAGTAAGTATCCGTGCCTGTGAACGGTAGAGCCGTGACGTTGTTTGTCTCAACCGTAATCCCGCCAGACGGTACAGTCAGGGGTCTAAGCTGAGTGCCAAACTGTACCTCATATGACGGAAGGAACTGGACGCCGCTTGCCTCTTCAGGGATGCAAAAGACATACTTAACACAGTCAACCCCGTTGATTGATTCAGTCTCAGGATAGTAGTTGGTTGAACAAGCAACACGGACGTAGCCGCCTCCAACGTCGATATCAGCAACCATTCCGGGGGCAAAGGCCGGTTCCTCGGAGAACCACACCCACGCAAGCAGGTTTGTCCCGTCGATCATGCGAGTCTGCTCCAGCGTCGATGCAATGTTGTGGTTCACAACCGCACCCTGACCTGTGCCAGAGCGCGGCAGGTAACTCGAAATATAGATGACACGGCGCTGAGAGTTCGTAACGAGGTTGGCAACTTCCAGAAAATCAGCCGATGCGTTGGCAACCGTACCTGATGCGGCAATGTTAATCTGAGCGGCGTACTCCACAAACGATTCAATCACAGCCTCTTCAGTAGCCTTTGCGATAACTCCAGACTCATCAATGACAACGCCGGTTCTCATCACGGTCACAAACTGAGCGACGTAACTTAAAGCTGAAGGAGCGCCAGACTTTGAGGCGGCGATGAAAGTCAGTTGCCCGATGAAGATACCGACGATTGCCCTTGTGATTACGGTCTTGGCGGCTCTCCTAAAATGCTTGTAAAAGGAAGGGTGCTGCACAAGCGCCTGAGCGATGCCCATGATGCACAACCACTGAATCCAGATATAGGGGTTAGATGTCCACATTACTGCACCCTCACGCCGCCAAGCCAACGCATTGTGTTTGTACCGTCAGTCACAGACCCGGTAAATGGGATCTCGCCGTTTACAGCAATCCCGTTGTGAACCGGAAAGTACATCTGATTGGTTCCGCTACCCTGAATATCGGCATGGACACGGAAGAACGCAGAGGTAGATTCGATAGGCATTTTCACCTGATTGCAATACGCTTCATAGAGCGTGCTTCCAACTAAGACATTGCCAAGCGACACATTCACGCTATCAATCATGTCCCATGCGTTTGTTCTACCGGCAGATTCAGCGGTTCTCACGTAGGGCCATGTTCCGGGGTCCGACGTGAAGTATGTCCACAGGTTGTAGTAGGCGTAAGAAACGTCATTGCTGGCCTTCTGAAACAGTACGATGGATGCCTGAAGGTTGGTATCTGCCTCGATACCCGGCGAGAAACTTTCAACGCCTAGGCGGATATACCCCGTTGCGTTACGGGCGTTCTCCATGACCTTGATCGCGTTGACTTCGTTGGAGATGATGCTTGCCGATTCCGCAATCGCCTGAGCCGCCGCCATTGCCGCCTGAGCCGCCGCCGCAGTGTTGGCGAGAGAGTTGATTGTAGCCACCGCATTAGACGGGTACAGGGTGCCGTCAGGGCGCACGGTAAGAAGTTCCGCCACCTGTGCATAGGAAGACGCGGCAAATAGCACCAATAGGGCGATACGCTTCATTACTGAACCTCCCAAACCTTGAACGATAGATTGCTGACTGTTACGGTGAGCCAGACGTTTGAACCGGGATCGAAAAGCAGCCACCCTGCGATTGCGTTTGTTGGCGCTGAGTGAATCGCGGTTAGGTCAGAGATGAGCGCCACGGTATCAACGCGGGTTGTGACAGTCTGTTGTGTTACGATTAGATCAACCCAACCGCCGGTGTTTTCTAGTTCATTGCCGTAGGTCTTCGGCCAGCCTTCCAATCCGGACGGGGTGCAAATGCGCCAGTCCGCATATTCGTACTGGTCACTCCAGGCGTCGGCGTAATACTCTCCGGTCTCCAGCATGTCGCCGAACGCGAAGATTTCACCGTAGGCGTCCATGCCAGACCACTGGTTGAAACCGGGAACTTTGGTTATTGTGACGGTCTGATTGAACCCTGACTCATACATTGTCAATTGGGTCTCGTTTGTCACAGCGCGTTGTTCGATACGCCATACCCTATTTGCCCCATCCGTCCATTCGTTCGAGTTTGTTGGGTTGTAGACGATGGTTGTCCGATTGGTAGCCATGATGGATAGCGCCAATGAGTCCGTCTCATTGGTGATTGCGTTCTCGTTTAGCGCCTTGACTCCGATAACCAAGTTGGAAACCGCCGTCACGCCGCCTACAGCCGCGTTCGCCGTATTCTGTGCGGTAACGGTAAGGTTCGACACGGAGGCGATTGCGGCCCCGTTCTGAGCGTTTGTGACGTTGGCCGCTTGAGCGCGTGTATTCGCCAGATTCGCAATGGCAAAGGCATTCGCGTTAGACGTGTATAGGGATGATATGCTTGCGTCCTGTTGCGTGTTTTTCAGGATTGCCGCATTGGCCTGAACTGTTGCGGCATGAGCGGCTTCCGTCGCGTTGGTTGCGACTATGACCAATGCGTTTAGGTTCGTTGTCGCGGCGAACACTGACGCCCTAATGTCTGCGTGCGCGTTGTTTGTGGAGTTGTGCGCGTTGATCTTCGAGGCAACGTAAGTTTCCGATGCAGGTCTACCAGCTACCTGAGCAAGGCAGATTCCAGATATCATGGCGACAGTCAGAAATGTTGAAAGCCGTTTCATTATTCTTCTCCCCAAGTTCCGTTGGCGTAAACGTATGTAGGACTCTGCCTGACCATCCACATGTACTCACCGAACTCGTTGGGTTCAGAGGGTACAAGCTTCCTCCACTTGCTATCCGCCAAAGCCCCCTCGTTGCACTGCATGTAGATGGCAGAGCCACAGAAGACGCAGAGGTTGCGGATATCCGCATGAGCGCTTCCAGATGCGTTGTGCGCGACAATCGCAGGGCCGATTGCACCGGCAACAACCGTATCCGCAGCCCGAAACTCTGACCGCAACGAAGTCTGTAGCGCCCCAACGGCCAAGGAGATTGCCGCCGCAAACTCAGTCTGTAGCGCCGGGATGGCCGCTTGAAGTAAAAGGATGTCAGCTTGAACCGACGCAAGAGACTCAGAGGGAAGAAGGATCTCGGTAGGCGTGCCGCTTTCCGCAGAGGTGAAGTTGAGTACCTTGATGTGCCCGTTGAACAGCGGATTGAGCGGGTTGGCGGTATACGCCTTCACGCTGACATGCTTCACGCAATGCTCATCGCTGAGAGCGAACAGGTTAACGAAAGCCAAGGTGTTCGTGCTGAGCGTTCCAACGGCGTTATCATCATCGTCAACTGCCCATCCACTCGTGATGCTCGCAAGCAGACGCCCATTCGCGTAGAACTCAAGCACGAGCGTTGCGTCAATGTCAGCCTGTAGGATATTGACAAGCGTGACGGATACAGACGGGTCTCTGATAAACAGGGAGTCACCCGTAACCGATACAGTACCCTTTACCCTGTCAACTGTGAGTGTGATTGCGGATGCCATTGGAAAAGCCCTCTCGGTTAGCAGAACCCGCCAGAGAAATGCTCATCATTCTGGAACGACAAGCGCCCGTCTTTCGAGGATGCCTGTAAGCGCCTGAAAGCCGCGTCCTGTTTCGCAAGACTGTACTTCTGAGCGTTCCTCTGAGCCTTAACGGGGTTCTGCCAACGCTTCGTTGAGTCTTCCATCAACTCGGCAAGAGTCCCGGCCACAATCGCATGGCCCCATTGGGCAAGGAAATAGGAAGGAAAGTCTTCACAACCCTTGTGCGGGTTCATCGAGACATCCGCCGTCCAAGCATCAGTGAGCGTGCTTGAGGGCGTGCTTGTGAAAGTGATGACCGTTGCGCAATCGGAATTGAGCGACACCTGATAAGTCGAGGGGTGCTGTTCGACATTGTAGATGTAGAGCCGGTGGACCTGATTCACAACGGCAAGAATCGGAAGCTCAATCAGATACGTCTTAACGTCAGCCGTGAAGTCGAACGGCCCGACGATTGCCCGTAGAGCGCCTGTCTCGCGGCAGAACTCTTCAGCCGTATCCTGTAACTGTTGGCGAATGGCGACAGGAGGGCAACCCGGCAATTGGCCTATCATCTTAGGCAACAGGTCGGCAAGGCTCGAAAGGATGGTTGGATCTCCGTAGCTCATGATTGCGCGTACCCTTTCGCCTTCTCGTACAGGTCAGCGGCTTTCAAGGCATTGGCCGTATCGCTGTTGTCGATCAGGAAGCACTTTGAAGCGGCCAAGTGGATAATCGCCTGCTCGAAACGGTCATCAACCGGAATGACAAGCGCCTCAACTGAAGCGACAGCCGCGTCTAGCGTTGCTCCCTCTTCCATGATTGAGAGCGTCTTTGCGGTCGGGACGTTGTACGGATTGAGAAGGTTCCCCGTCTCTTGGTTGTACTGAGCCCACGGATTCAGGATCATGCAAAGCTCATCAATGGCATCGTAGATGAAGACAAGGACGGTTTGCGGTGTCCACCGGTAAGCGTCAGAGTACACGTCAAGCAGATGGTTCCGCCTGACTTGCCCCTCGATTCTTCCCATCGTCATGGTTGCCGACATAGAACACCGTCCTTGTCTTTTAGGAGATTACTTCGCCTTGGCGCGTTTCTCTTCCTGCTTCGCGACGATCTTCATGACCTGTTCGCGAATCTCCGATGCCGCCTTGCCCGGAGCCTGAGTCAGCTTGAGGACGGCGTTCGAGAACGCGGCCAGCTTCTCATCGGGAACGGCAACAACATCGGCAATCGTCACGGTGTTCTTCGTCAGACCGCCAAAAGCTTCGCCGGATGCCTCAGCCTCGGCAGTCTCAGCCGCAACTTCGGCCTCTGCGGTGGCCTGAAGATCCTTGGCGACCTCACCGCTGACACTGATGGACACGGTGGGCTTCGGCTTTTCAGGCTCCACGGCGGGAGTCTTCGCCTTGGCTTTATCGGCGGCTTTCTTCACAGTTTCCTTGATTGCAGCCTGTGCCTCAGCATCAACGCTCGCGCCGACTACGGCAGAAGCGGAAACCTGCTTGCCAATGATCTTCGCGGCGTCATCGTCGCTGATGCGGACAAGACCGCGCATTTTCGAGAAATTGGGGCCGTCCTTGAAGACTCGCCCGTTCTTGGGATTCAGTACATACGACATGATTTACCTCATTGTCCGTTTTGTTGAAGGTTGGCGCTGGAACAGTTGTTTAGACCGTCCAGCGCCTTCCACATTCAATGATTACGTGTTGCCGATGACGTTGGCGACAACCGCCCACACGTAGACCTTGGCCGCGTCCAGATTGTGACCAGCCACCAGATTGATGTAGCTTTCCGCCTTCTGGTAGATCGGAGCCGCCAGAGCATCGCCCACGTCCGTAGCCGTGGAATTGATGTCAGTCGCACCCAAGTAGGTGTCAACCGCGCTGGCATCGCCAACCGTGACAGTGGCAGTGCCACCCTCAGCCGTGATGCACTTCACGCCAACACTCAGAACCAGCGTACCGGCGTCAAGCTTGAGAGCCTGAACCACATCGGCGGCGGTGACTGCAAGCAACGAGAAATCAATCACGTTGCTGATGACGCGGACGGCCTGAGCGTTGTCGCTGATTTTGCCGCCACGGACGAAACGAGAAACAGTAGACATTTTGAGACTTCTTTCTTTTGAGCTTGGTTAGAGGGGACTAGCCATATTCCAGACTAGCCCCCTGAGCGGATTACGCCGTGTAGGCGGTGGCCGTCACACACGCATGACCGAGCGCCTTGGTCTGAATCACTTCAAACCCGTACACCGTCAGACCGCGATGCAGCTTGCCAAACCCGTTGGGGTTGGGCAGAACCTCGTTCTCGGTCAACTGCGCGGCAAACGTCAGGGCCATCTTGTGACCGAAGATGACGTTCGTGAACTTCACCGTGTCCGGGGAAGTGACATCCGCCGTGCCGTCAGACAGGCAGTTCGAGCGGAACATCTCAAACCGGTCGATCATGCCCAACTTGTCCTGACCCTTGCGCAACAGGCTCTTGTCCTCACCCATCTCGTTCGCCTTGATGAGATTGGAGTTGATGCACATGTTGGCGAACCACATCGGGATCACCATCCAGCGCTCCTCGTTCGGGATGTTCTGCTCATCGAGAACCGTACCGGCCTCGGTGATGAACTGAACGATTGTCGAAGAAGCAACCGTGCGCGGTGCGGCGTCGGACCCCATGTTCCAGAAACCGGACAGAGCGCCAGCGGTCGTACCGGCGTTGTCAGCGTCCGCCGAAGCGTACACCTCTCCAAACACTTCCTTCTCGATGGCGATCTTGGCGCGAATCGTCGCGTTCGAGGTCCACTCGTCAACGAAGCGCTTGAGGTCCGTCTGCTTCAGGTCCACAGTGCGCGTGACGAAAGCCCAGTATTTGCCACGGTCGATGTCGAGCGTGACATAATCCGTGCCGTAGGTCTCGTACTTGACCGTCTGGCCGTTCTCGTAGTCGTACACCTGAATGTCGGGGACGGTGCGGATGATGACGGAATCGCCATAATCCTTGATCTCGCCCTGATACTCGGTGTTGGAAATCTGCGCCAAGATGCAGACCTCATAGAACTTCCGCAGGAACTTGCCCGAATACTTCTTCGGGTTGTATGCGCGGAGCACAGGCTGGCCCCCGGCAGAGGGGAACACAGGATCGGTAGCCGAAACAGAACCGGCGACCGGAGTGATGTAACCGTTATAGAGTGCCATTTTTCAGTTTCCTTCCTCGGCAGAAGGCCAGCGCAACCGGTGATTAGCCGGGGATAATGCGCCCTTCGTCTTCAGCCGATTCGATGTCTTGCCTCAACGCCTCGATTGCGTCAGGAGCCAGCGAGCGTTTGATTGCACCGCTGTTCAGATCCTTGTAGAACCTGTCCACCTGAGTCTTCGTGAAGTAAGGCTTGGGTTGGGGTTGATGTGCGTTACCGGCGCTCGACTGGCGTGCTCTCACCTGAGAGGCAACACGCGGGTCAACGCCACGAGAACCGAACGTGAAACCAGACTGCTTCGCAAACTCGTCAACGATCTCCGAAAGCCCTCGCGTGTCCATGCTGTCCAAGGCTTCCTTCGCTGGCGTGCCGTACTTGATCCGTCCACCCGTTCCCGGAATGGCGGTGTCGAGAAACGCAAGCCACGCTGGATCGTTATCTGAGTCGAGCTTCACAAAACCCGGATACTTGGTTTCCATCTGCGAAACGAACGACTGCATGGCCGCTGCCTTGTTACCGGCGTCGATCTCCTCACGGAGATTCTTCGTGGCACCGGGCAACACCTTGCTGATTTCCCTTGCGACGGTCCTCTTGATAGAGGTTGTGATGCTCACAAGTTCGTCATCGTCATAAGCCGCATATTCAGGATATTCCTCGCGGAGTTTCTGAACGTCAGGGCGCTCGTTGGCGGTCTTTGCGGCAAGCTCTTTTTCAAGCTCGTCAACGCGCTTGCGGAGGTTTTTGTTTTCCTCAGACACTTGGGTCATGTTGCGAAGCCGACTCTCGAACAAGCCCTGAATCTCGCGCTTTCCAGCCGCGACACGCTGAGCAAGTTCTTCCTGAGTCAACTCGATCTTCTGACCCGCCTGTTCGCCACCCTGATTCGTCTGTTGCGCTTCATCCGTCCGGGCGCTCTGACCTTGTTCGGTCTGGCGAGATCCGGCGTTTGACTGAGGCGCTGCATCCTCGTGAACCGTGATTCCTTCCGACTCAGAGGAAGCACCGAGCGTAGACGCATCAAACGAAGAGGCGTCCGCCTCAATCGCTGCATCTGCTCTTTCTTCCGCTTCAAGTACCGCTGTGGGTATTTTGCTCATCTGTTCGCTTCTCCTTAGACGGGCGCACTCGCGAAATCCGTCTGTTTGCGGGGCATACGTTGCGTATGGAATCCCGCGTTAAAAGAAAGCTCCTTGTCTTTCGGGTATCCCGCTGGCCTGCTGCGGGGCCGAAAACTCATGAGCCTTCTCAAAAGTGTCCAAAATCGTTGCAAGCGTCTGAGCCTTCCCTTGGGACCGGTAAAGCTCAATGTCCGTAAGCGAATCATTAGCCTTGCGCGTCTCATCAAGCTCTCTGCGCAAGAGGGCGAGAACATAGGCGGTCGGCTTGTTCGATCCAGCCGCCATGAATTGCCGATAGTCTTCCTCTTTCAGAATCACGCTCATTACGCCACCGCCTGCTGTTGGGGTTGAGGCTGAGGTTGACCGCCCTGCTGCTGAGCCTGTTGCTGCTGTAACGCCTGAAGCTGGGCCTCCATCTGCTGCTGAGCCTCTACCTTGGCCTTCTCGATACGGCGCTCAAGCTCTTCGGAGGCAGGGGCAAGACAGTCAGGGTCAAGCTCGAAGCCCGTAGCTATGTCCCTGAGCATCCGCGCAAGCTCTTGAGGGGTCTGAAGCTGTGCTATGCGCGGGTCTTGTCCGCAAGCCTGTAGGAGTGCCAAATGACGCTGTGCAAGCGATTCGCGCATGGTGAACTGACGGACGCCACACACCTCAACGCGGATGTCTCCCTTGATCGACTCATCCCGGTTGTAGCGCATGTGCCACCAGTAGTAGCGCATGATGCAAGAGAGCATCATGTCATCCATGTTGCCGACGATCTTCTTGATGCCGCGATTTGCCGCTCCAAAGAGCATTTCAAGACCGCCCTTTGTCCGGGCAGCTCCAACCGCCGCATCCGTTCCATTGGCGAACGCAGGGATACCCGTCAATTCATCGGCAAGGCGCATGTAGAACTGGAAAATCTCGATAAGCTCTTTCGCAACGGAAGGGATGTTCCAGAAGTTGATCGGGCGCTGTGCGCTGTTTCCGTTGTTCATGAACGCCCATGTCTTATTCGGGCGTGCGCGTCCATCGTCCATCGGGTGCAACCGGCTGGCATCGTCCATCGCCGCTTGAGGGCCGGAAGCGAAGCCCATGTTCACAAGTAGGTTGCGGGTTGTGGCGTTGCAAAGGCGTTGAATGTGGTCAACCACCTGAAGCGGTCCTTCACCCCAAAACGAACCGGCCTTGGTGAAGACGTGAGCAATGTCAATCGGGCGCTCCTCGTCGGCGTCCATGACGCGGCAATAGATGATCTTACCATCCATGAGGATTGCGTTGACTTCGTACCACTCATCGGACTTGATGGGGGTTTTGTCGGGTGTGCGGGTGACGCCCATTCCGATAAGCATTTCACCGGACGCCTGCCCCCAGTACTCAACGCCTTCGAGAATCTTCCTGTCCTTCAGCGCGGAATCATCCTTCTTCTCAAGCCGTTCGCGCTCTGTGTCGGAAGTGACGCGGACATGGATACCGGTCTGACCGCACTTGCTCAGGATGTCGAGAATGTTATCTTCGTAGTAGCACGGAAGCTTGGTGAGTTGGCGAAGGTCTTTGGGCGAGTACCTGACGCGAACGCAGTTATCACCATCCTGAAAGTCAGTCGCTCCGTTGGACGGGAACAAATCCCAAGGGGAAATCGGCTCACCCTCACGAACAAGGCGCATCTTGTCTACGACGCGCATCCCGTACTTGGTTTTCTCGTATGCTGGCATCTTGCGCATACGAACAACGGGAGAGCGCAAACCGGCTGTGCCATAGGTGGAGTAGTAGTTCAGGAAGGTGTCAACCTTCTTGCCCCAGCGCCCCTCTACAAAGTCATCCTTGAGTTGCCGGTCCATCTTCCCGCCGCGAACCTTGGCGTCTTCCTCAAGCTCGCGCTGCACGCGCTCACGCATCATCCCGGCGTACTCGAAAATGACATCCTGACTCGGAGGCTGACCGGTTTCCGCAAACTCCTTCAACAAGTCTTCCATGGTGCGCTTGACGGCCTGCTCAACCACTTCTGGAGACATCTCAGGAACGGGCGTAGGCTTGATGTAAAACGCCTTCTCGGAGTCAGCGAAAAACTCAGTCAGCCAAGCTACAAGGGTTCTCTGCTTGTGCGCGGAAATGTTGATGTAAACGCGGGGCTGATTCTTGGCTATCAGGTCGGCTTCGTCTTCGGGATCGTACTGCCCGTTCATCTGGCGAAGGCGCTTGGTCAGGTCTTCGTCAACCCCGTTCGTCTCTTTCAGGGTCTTATTGGCCTCAAAAACCGTCTGGATGTACGCGGCCAGATTGCGCTTGGCGAGTTCCGTTGTCTCTTGCTCGCCGTCTTCGTCCATGATTGCCGGATCATCAGACTGCAGAACCCCTGCATAGGCCGCGTTTCCGCTTTGGGGAGTCTTCAGAAAAGACGGCTTATCGGCCAGTCCTAGGCCGGTCGTTCTTGGTTCTGCTTGTGTTGACGGAACCGCGTTCATGGGCGTGAATATGAATGACCAATGTTTACAGTCAAGAGTAAACTTTGCGTTGTTGAAAAGCCTAGAAGTACCCGCGCATGTCCAAGCTGAGGTCCACGTTTGGCGCTTGATTGAACTGCCCGACACCGGGATAGCGCTCTTGTTCGGCCACGTTCCTTGCAGCGGCCTGTGTCCCGTCGCTCTGCATGATGCTTGCCGCGATGTACTGAGCCGCATCATGCGGGTGCGAGTGAAGATCCTTCAACGGGTCCCCGCTGTACGCCTCTCCCCTTGTCGTAGACGTGAGACGCTTGAAGCAGTATCGGCCTATAAACCCCTTTCTCAGCGTGGGGCAGCGCGAACCGACAAGCATACCCGGCTCGCCGTTGTTCATCTTGTTTAGGAAAAATCGGACGGCCTCACGTCTTGCGACGGGGGCATTCGTGTAGCACGCCTGAGTTGGGATTCCTTCTTCATTGAGGATCGACAGGCACGTTGATTCATCCGTTGCGGCACGGCTGTTACCGGCAGGGTCTCCCTTGGATATGATTCTCATGCCGGGATATCTGTTTCTGAGAATCGGCGTAACGACATCACGCGCAAACTGGCGTATCCCGATGTCGTTTCCAATGATCTCCTCAATGAATCGAAGCTGGCCTTTGGGTGAAAGCTGGGCAATCACACAGGCGGAATGCTGTACGCCGAAGTCCCACCCCAACAGGATCGGAAGTCCATGGTAAATCTCTACGTCTGTCGGCTTTCCGTCTTTGTCAGTGTGGTTCGGAGCGTAATGAACCATGTCATTGTACTCAGGATAGACAGGCTTCCCGTAGGAAACTGTTCCATACTGGGCCATGAGAAACACCTTGATATGCTCATAGGGCTTCCCAATCGTCTGCTCCATGTAGTAGGGCCAACCGGCAGAGATGTTCTCCACGTTCTCAGCCTTCGGAATCATCGGGTTCTGGCCCTCGTTTGGCACATAGACGGGCTTCTGAGGAGTCGAACCGGGCGCAAGTAGAACGGCGGGGGGCTGATAGAAGAATTTCCAGTTCTCCGGTTTCTTCACCTCGGCGGTTTCATACCACCAATGCTCATCATCCGGGGCGTTCGTATCACAGAAGAGGCCGAACCATGTTGCACCGCCAACCTTATTTCCGCTTTGGTCCTTCCATTTCTTAGGGTATCGACCGCACCTGACGCTGATTTGGTCAACAATGCCCATGTTGTTGATTTCGGAGGCCTCGTTCAGCCACGCCCCGGTTATTTCGAGCGAGCGGAATTTACCCGCATCCTCAACCCGGTCGCAGGCTAGAAACAGGATCTCGCAATCAATCCGTGTCCCGTCAGGAAGGGGCATTCTGATTCTTGCCGACAGCGGTTTGTCGGCTCGATAGGTGCAAATTGGTTCTGAAAACCACTCCCTAAAAGTCTTGATCGTTGTGCTGACAAGCTCGTTGTATGTGTTTCGGACAACGGCCCAACGGGTTTTGCGATTTCCTTGCGGGTCCGCCTCTTGGTTCATCGCCCGGAGAAATATTTCCCACACACAGGTAGATGATTTTCCGCTTCCTACAGGTCCAAGGATGCCCCTGTTTCTCAGGTCGCACTTGTGGAATGCGCGTCCAGTGGGGGAGGCTACATAGTCAATCTGGATCGGTGCAGGCGCTCCAGAACCAGAGGATCTACCGGCAGACGGCAGGGGCGCTACTGTTGACGTATATCCGTTATAAAGCGCCATCTCCCGTACCCGTCTTTCTCAGTATGAACGGGCTTGGAATAACGTATCGGGCTGCTGGCCTTTGCGCCAGTCTTCCGATATCTACAACGTAACTCCTGTAAGGTCTCTCTCTGTCCGCAATCGTCTTCATCGAAATTCGTATGCCGTATTTTGTGAGCACTGACTTGGCGCTCATGTACTCAGGTATCACGGCGATTATCAAACCGCTCATCATGCGGTGACTTCCTTTTGACCCAATCCATTTTACTTCATCACCTACGCTGAAATGTTCATGCGCCAAAACGCAACTACAGTTACTACACCGTTTGGCAGTATCCTTGTTGTTGTCTCCGCAGTTGTGGCACTTGATATCGCTCATTGCTTCAATCCGAAACAGACTTTCAAAGCAAGAAGCGCACCCGGTATTTGGCAGGTGCGCCTCTAGGTTTTACGGGGGTGATCTATCTAGCCCCACTCCTTTTTCCATTTCCTGTAACAACGTATCAGGGACGGAGGGTTGACTGTTGTTGCGGACTCGTTGTTGTCCAGTGTAGTTATCGCTGGCATTACCAGCCCGTTCATTGTGTGTCGAGGAAGTTCCGTCCGGTACGCCCGATAGAAACACCTGTCCGAATCTCTGTAGACACGGATACACCAGTAATCCCCGATGATCCACGCTTGTTGCGTCGGCTTTGTCCACTCATAGCACGAGCCTAGAGCTATGATGCTTTCAACAACAGGAGCCTTATCGCAGGCATACGGAAGGAAGATGTACGCGGCTTCGTCCGTCACCCTGAATCCAGAAATCCACGCCGGATAGCGCTCGTATGCCGAAGCTGACAGGACGCAGGAAAGGGCTATAGCGAAAATCACTTTCATCTTTTCGTGTCCTTCATGAGTTCAAGAAGTCTTGCCTTTTGAACCTCAAGAAGCGCGATCATCTCAGAGACGCTTAACCCGACATTCCAAAACCGCGTGTCGTATTTATGATCTTCGTTCCACAAAGCAATAACCATCAAGCGGTCTGGCCTTTTTTCGCTTGACTGGCACAACTCTCCAACCTCGCCAAGCATTTGCTCATGTGTCCAGTCCATTGAGTTCTGAATCATTTCACAAACCCCACTTCCTGGCCGATGAGCATTGAAACTACCTGTTGGTCTGTCTGTAAGAAAAATATGAAGCGCGTAGCTGTAGCCGATGACAGCGCCTAGAACGATGCCGGTCAACCACACAAGAACCATGAGACAGCCGGTATGGTTGGAACGGCTCACTTCTTGCCCTCGCAGTGGCAGTTGACGTGCTCGCACTGGCGAGCGCACTTTGCCTCAAACGAGTGGCCTCCACCGTCAACAGGCTTTCCGTTCACGCTTTTGACGATTCGACCGGTGTTTGCATCAACCACCCGGTACTTGTCTTTCAGACGTTTGACTGTAACTGCCATACGCGACCCTCTCAAAGTGGCACATGGGGAAGGACTCGAACCTCCGACAACCTGATTAACATTCAGGCGCTCTACCAACTGAGCTACCCATGTACGAGCGGATGGCCTGTAGCCAGTTCAC